>Ga0160420_100006_pt1 | contig 161074 bp, 161 predicted proteins | sample CelAP2metagpilot_FD_108197 | JGI IMG/M metagenome (GOLD analysis project Ga0160420, IMG submission 108197) | Phycosphere-associated microbial communities from algal ponds in Kailua-Kona, Hawaii, USA - Cellana AP2-5-5 metagenome pilot | ecosystem: Engineered > Artificial ecosystem > Aquaculture...
ATGTAGTGTCCGCCGTCTGCTGTCCGACCCTTGTGCGTCACCACGCCGAATAGCTCGTAAATGCCCTTGAAATCCAGAGGCAGTCCGGGTCCGCACGGTGTAGGAGACACAACCGCGTTCGCCGACTCCGCCATGGACATGGCTAGCGCCGCTCGCAGCGCGGCCTTCTCCTCCTCGTCCTCAACGTCGGCAACCCCAGCGTCGGCCACGGCAATGTCCTTGCTTTCATCGCCCATGTCCTCCTTATCCAGACCCTTACCCAAGATTTCGTCTACTTCCTTCTCACGCGTGATCATAAGCCGATCCTGCAGCGTCTTGTTGCAGAAGTCGAACATGTCCAGGGTCTCGGGAAAGGTAACGGTGCGAAGGGACTTGCATTTGACACCGGCGTGGTCCTGGCTGTCCGGAGTAGCCTTCCAGAAGAAGCGCATAAACTGTACGCACAGGTAGCGGGGCAAGCGTGAAATGCGCGTTGTCTTGTTCCAGACCGCGTTCCGGCCCAGCACCGCGCTCTGCTTCTCGATGGTGCCCTCCAGCGCCAGCTTGACGCCCTCATGCAGGTAGTTTATCTTCACGTCGCTGCCCGCACCGCCCTGAATGTTGCACACCAGCTTACGCACTTGGTCGCGTTTAAGCACAGCCGGCTCTGCCTCCGTCTCAGCACAGGTCAGGGTGTCCTCCACCTCCATGCCCAGCAGAGCGTCCACGAAGTTTCCCGCGTCCTCCAGCGTGGGCAGCACGTACGCCTCGCGCAGATTAGCGGCCAGCGAGGTTAGCAGCTCATTCAAAAACTCATCCGCATCCTGCTGCATAAAGTGGCCCCGAGATTGCTGAGCGAATTGCGGAAATTGCTGGCGCAGAAGCATGACGAACTGCATCGGCGGTACGGGCTCGGTAGTACCGTCCAGCAGGTTGAGCGTGTCCTTGAGGGCGTTCGTCAAGAAGGGTTGTTGGTTGGTGCCCGTGCCCGTGAACAGGTTCAGAGCTTGTCGGAGCTCCGGCACGTATCGCAAGCACTGCAGTGTAGAGTTGAGATAGCAAGTGTTGCCGAGATTGCGCAGGCCCGCGGGGAGAATTGCACCAGACTTGGCCTGATCGGCCTGTGCCATGTCCTCCACAAAAACTACCTTCTCCGCGGGTTCTTTGACCACGTCTGCCGTTCCCACCAGCATAACTACCGCTCCGTCCTTGACGATGAGCTTGGAAAGGTCCTCGTCATCTTTGAGGGCTAGCTTCCACAAACCCTTTCCCATGAGCTTTTGCCGCTCCACGGGCACGCCTGTCAGCTCGGAGACATGCTGTTTGAAAGCCAAGGCGGGCTGAGTGATGTCCAATGGGACATCCGTAAAAGTCTGTTTGTTCCACTTGATCTGTACCTTGGCAGGCCCCATTGTGCGTGTTTGACTGTAGGGGCTTGGAGTACTGGTTGTGTGCGGAGCTAGGGGTTAATTTTATGTGGTGGATGGGCTCCACCCGAAAACGAAGCCAGTAGCGACCACAATGTTGTGCGGCCCACGTGCAGAGCTATGTGTATCAAGGCACATATTTTGCGTGCATGGCGTTCCCTTCCCTATAATGAGACAGACGCTAGCGAGGCCACGCGTGTCAACATTAATTCTTCGCGAATTCTGCAAAAATATGAAAATGAGCGATGCTTCCTCCACAGCGCGAGGTTTGCTGTCTAGATGCATCAGCAATGACAAGCAAAACACTGGGTCAAACATTGACAAACATAACGTTTAGGGGTTTCCCTGATCGAATGATTCTACGTCGCTTTCTTTTTTTGGGGCGCTTACGTTTTGAAGCTTTGATGGTATGGGTCAAACCAAAGACAAATATAACGTAAAGGGGTTTTCTTGATCGAGTGATTCTATGTAGCTTTCAATTTGTGCCTACGTTTTTGAAGCTTTGATGGCATGGAAGCGATACTCTGCTTCCCTCCCCCACCCCTGCCCCCCTCTGCTGAGAGACGCCTTCTGGTGGGAGAGCCGAGCACACCCACCAAGACACACGTGGGATTGAGAGCATTTCCTGCCTCTAATGTCATCGCCAACAGTCAGACACATTGCTATAATTGGCTGTTACGCGACAAAGCAGCAGCAATCAGTCAAGTCGTTGCGGAAGCATGTTCTCCTTCTTTCCTATGTCACTCTAGAGCTCGTCTGAGAAGGTGATCTCCCCGTCCTCGTCGTCTTCGTCCTCGTCGTCTTCGTCCATCTCGGAGATCTCAATATCGGAGCCAGAGAACATGCTCTCACCATCTTCCCCATTGACCTTGGCGTTCTTCATCATCTCTTCGCGCTCAGCCTTCTCTTTCTCCACGCGCACCGCCTCGGCCGCATCGAACATAGCTTTCTCGCCCTCCTTCTTGGCCCAAAATGTATCCTTCGCATAGGCTTTGGCCTCATCCAGTGAGTCAGTCAGGATGATGTCGTCGAACATGGTGCCCGACTTGACTTGCCAGAGCTCGAAGCCGACAGCCGTCACCTCCTTGGCGCGTGCGTGCAGCTTGGGGTCCTCGAAGTAGTCGGGGTTTGGCACCTGCGGGTGCTCCCAGACGCCCTTGTAGGCCGGGTTGTCGATCATCCTGGGCGTCCAGGTGCCCATGTACTCGGGGTTGTCCACCATGGGCGCCTCCCAGGCCCCATCCTCCTCCTCGTCCCAGTCCTCGGGCTGAACGGCCTCAGCGTCAGGCACGGTGGCGGGGATGTCGTCCCAGCCGGCCGGCTTGATATCTGACGGATCGACAATCATCGCCTCGTCCACCCAGTCCGCTGGCTTGCTCTGGGCTGGGTCCGGGATGGTCTTGGGCGGGAGAAAGTCCCAGGCGCCCTCCAGGGCACCGGCGCGAACGGACTCGCCGTCGATGAGGACGTTGAACGAGTTGTTTGCAGCAATGAGGTGCAGCGTGTACAGGTGACTGAGCTGATCCGTGCGCGTGGGCACATCCTGTTTGATCAGGAGGTTCTTTTCCTCACTTTTGACCTGCGGGTAGTTGAAGATGACGTGCGTGCGCTGCGTCGAGCCACATATATCGGGACCGAACATGATTTGATAGGGCGAATCGCCCCCAAAGGAGGCTTGATCCAGCTTGGGCCCTAGTAATTTGATGTAGGCGCCACCACAGTCCAAGCGCTGCTCGTGCTTGACGGTGAACTGGAGCACCAGGTCCTTGCCCTCGTTCGAGAAGGGTTTGGCCAGCTTGGCCGAGAGGCCGTAGAAGCGGGCGTCTTCCGTGGTCTTGATCCCCTTGTCATTGGCGTCCCCAAACCAGTCACCGGCTGTGAGCACCCACTTACCCATCTCCTCTGCCGACTTCCATTTGCTGGGCACAACCCACCGGGTCTCCCATTTATCATCGAAGTTCTCCTTGAAATAGACAGTGGCCGAAGCCGTGGCGGCCAGCATTCCCACCGTGAGCAACCCGCGTCCGGCCATTGTCTTGGTATATTGAGAGTGCGATTCACCTATGTGTTATCAGTAGAAGATGAGGGGTAAGCTGAATAACGATTGCAGGGGGCTGAGCCACTGAACTCCGAAAGTCTCAGTCGACGCACACAACCCGGAACGCGGGGCGAGGCGTGGGGCGTGAGCGGTACACGCATGGGCGCATAGACTCAGAATGTACATGAGGTATATGTGTCATGAAGGCGCGGGGCTGTGGGCTTGTTGGAAAACGGGCATGGTGCAATTCAAACCACAGCCCTCGGTGGGTCGGTTGCTCTGGCCCTCCTGCGTCGAGTACGGCTGCGCGTGTTCGTGCTTCGGTAGTATTCCTATTGCCCACGCCTAGAGATTGGTGATGATTTTGCCGACAAGTGGAGAGCCGTCTTTCGTATGCGGAAGCCCATGCAAACTTCCCACGCCGAGGGATTGCTAGCTGGTTCTTTCTGCGAGTTTGAATCGGAGAAGAGGGGGAGGTGGGCGCCTATGGGCGCGACTTGGCGATGATCGCTGGCGATTGCACGATGGATGAGCCTTCCTGGGATTGTGCCATGCAGCGAGGCAGTGCGAGTACGAATGAAAGACGCGAAGGGCGCTTCTAAATACCTCAGAATTTGCCATATGAGCTCATGATCGCGGAGTGTGAAATGTGTCGGAGTATGAGGCATCCTGTGATTGGTTCATTTGAACCCATTCGTCGTCTGTCGTCCCGTGCAGGTTCGACCTCCTACCCCTTTTTTCACCCTTCACCTTCCTTCATACATCCATTCGTCCACGGACACCCCACCAGACAGTGTACTGCTTGATGCAGCCGTTCTTTACAGAACGACGACGAAGCACGCCCACATCTACGGTTTCTTTCCTTTTTTAGGGTTCTTCGTTATGGTTTTCAGTCGCGGTCAGGTCGCGGCGGCAGCGACGACGCGAGTCTTTACCTTGAGTGACCAAACACGCCTGCAGATTAAGGTGGGAGATTTGACGAAAGCGGCCATTGGCGCCATAGTGAACGCGGCGAACGAGCGGATGTTGGGTGGAGGCGGGGTGGACGGGGCCATCCATCGGGCAGCAGGGCCTAGGCTTTACGACGCGTGCAAGGCAGTGCCCGAAATCACGCCGGGTGTTCGTTGTCCTACGGGGGAAGCCCACCTCACGCCAGGCTTTGAGTTGCCGGCATCTTTCGTCGTGCATACGGTGGGTCCGGTGTACGAGAATGACTTTGTGTCGGCCCCCTTGCTTCGGGCCTGTCACCAGAGCTCTCTCGGATTGGCCTCGAGAGAAGGTGTGGCATCGGTGGCTTTCCCAGCCATTTCATGTGGAATCTACGGGTATCCGGCATCGAAAGCTGCACGCATTGCTGTCCAAAGTTGCATTGACTTCATCAGGGAACAGGTGAGCTGGGGGAAATGAGGCGGGATAAGGCATGCGCTTGAAGAATGAAGAGAGCAGGAAAAAAATCTTTCTTTTGCGAAAAGCGTGTGCACGAATCCCGCCAGTCGAAGCAGTATTGAATAAATGAATGATCACATCCATATAAATATAACCAGGATTCTACATCCCCGCTTCAAAACATCGAGTTTATCCTATTCTCACAAGAAAATTTCACTGCCTGGGTCGCTGCCGCGGAGGAGCTCACCCAACCTAGCTCCCGCGGCGCAGAAACCTGTCCAACCATCGAAAGCTGAGATGCAGCGACCAATTGCAGCGTCCTCATCATCACTTCAGCCAGATGATTTGACTCCAGCCATTGGAAATCCTTCTGCGAGCAAGCAGCCGCAACAGCACCGGCAGCAACAGCACCGGCAGCAACGGCACTGCCAGCTAAAGAAGCAGAACGAAATCAGGGGGGAGGGGGGACGGACAAAAATTTCAACAGCCACACCTGTAGTGCCACTGCAAGTTGAATGAAGTACAGAAGGAAGTGAGGAAAGGGATGGATGGGATTTGGCCCAGAACTGTCACATCCTCTTCAAGTATCGCAATTCGTTGTCTTCTTTCACCTCGGTCGTTGTTGCCCACTCACTGTCGCCCCACGTTGTATCTCTCCTCCTTTTCACGCCATGACAGGCAGTAGAAGAGGGCATGGATTAGGAATAGGTAGAGGAGGAGGAGGCGCCGCGTAGGTGCAGAAGCAGAGAGTGCATACCAAGGCGTCTAGCTCCACTGACGGGAGAGGGACAGGAACGAGGCCTTGAAAAGGGAATAAAATAAAAGAAGCGGGGTCGCTGTTACAACCACTGCGGACGCGCAGCTTTGACGAAAAATGACGCCGTAAAAAAACACACACATATGACACGAAGAAGACAGGAAAAACTAGCTGAGAACATAAGAGCGATTCTTCGAGCTGCACTCGATAGTCTTGTTGGAGTTTTTCATGTTCTTCTTCTGGCTGTGTTTTGTTGAAATTGATCGTTACCGCGAAGCTAAAGAATGTTTTTTTAAGCCCCTTTTTTACAGAGCAATGTCCGCAGCCGTCAAGGGAAGACACAAGGGCCAGAGAGAAGAACAGACCCCCAAGCGCCCTCCCTCCACATCCTGTCCGTCCCCCCTACGCCCCGTGCCCCCTCACCAGAAGAATTCATTGGCCCGGGGCGCCACAAGCATTCTCACCACTACTGTTGGTTACTTCTGGCCCTTCTTCTTCTTGGCCAGCTGCTTCTGGTAGAACTCCAGCTCCTTGCCCTCCAAGATGTAGCCGTCGGCGCGGCCGCTCTGACCTGGGCGGGAGGTGATGCAGGCCAACAAGCGTCCGGATGCAAACTGCTCCTCCAAATGCGTCTCAAGGTCCCCCTTGCGCTTGGCCAGTTTACGAAGCGCGTGGTTAGACTTCTTGACGGCCTCTGTCTCGGTGGTCTTGGCGGCCGCGGCCACCGCTCCCCTCTTTTTCTTGCTGCCCACCTCCTGGCCATAGTGCTGCTCATAGTACTGTCGGAAGGGCGTGGCGTCGATCTGCACGACGGCGCTCTTGACAAGTGTCTTAGTGCGGACCAGCTCGTTGTTGGAGGCGTTGTAAACTACATCTAGGATGCGGGTCTTCTTCGCCTGGGTCTCGGAGCGCCACGCAAAATTGCCGGTTTCCAGGCGCAGTGCGCGGAACTTAAGATTCCCACCTCGTCCCCGCACCACGTGCACACGTTTCTCACCGTGACCCAGCACCAATTTGGTCATGGCCGCCGGCCTGCCAAGCTCAAACTTACGCTTCTTGCGATAGGAGGGCCGCTTCCCGCCCGTGTGGCGGCGCTTGTGACGCGAGTCACGAGTAATACCCATGGCTCTGTAATATAAGCAAGACAACAGAAGTGGGAGGAGCGATTAAGTCAGGGGTAAGGCTTGGTAGAGGTGGTGGTGGGTCGGGTCAGGTGAGTGCGGCTGGGGAGGAGAGATAAGGTGAGAAGGGCCGACAGCCACCCGTCTTGTGCACTAGCCTGACTTCTCCACCCAAGTCAAGGACATTAACTCATGGAAATGGGAATGGGCTTTCGTGGTGGTGGTTGTCGTTCCCGGCCAAAAGAGGCCAGGAGTCCATCGCCTCCTATTTCTTCTTCGTTCTCGACTCGTATGCCTGGCCTCCGCTCAACCATCCGCTAGTCAGACTCGCGCATTGGGAATCAAATACGCCTCATAGCACCAGCATTGATGCTTTGTAGCCAGGCGCATTTGACGACGGCGAGGAACGGGCAAACCAGGACATGTGGAGGAGAGAAAGCAGCATTCCAACAGAGATCGAGGGGAGACGACGCTTGAGGACCATCGAGATGAGGAGGCATTGAGAGGAAAGGATGATGATGAGAAGGGCGCGTTGGAATCCTGCGCATGTCAGTGTCGTCACACCTTCGTCTTTCTCATCTTCATCCTACGCGCTACAGGCCAAAACGTCCCCCTGCACAACGCCGACGAGCAAGGACTGCCCTTGGTCTCTTCTTCAAAGCAAACATATCATGGCGTCCACAATGTAAGTGCTGCGGCTTATCAACCTTCATGCCAAGAGATGTTAGGCCCCTCTTTTGTCCAATCCTCGGAATGAAATTCAGAAACCTGCGACTATAGTTGGAAAGCAAAAGCTGTTTCCCCCCACATGTTACTCCCATACAGTCCGCATGGTCTGCAGGCCAGGGTCGTCATATACCCCCAACCAATGTTAGACAATTTTGCTTGCTGTTTTCTGTTGATCGATGCATTTAACGTAAAAATAAGCTGGAGAGACACAGCCTATCCTTTACCAATTGAAACGCCGCCTTTCCAAACCTCACCCCTTTGTGATCCTCATTTCTCACGTTTCGAAATCGGGAACATTGAAAACTAATTACATAGCATCGAGGCGAAGTGGGACGGCATCGAAGAGGAAGACGACTTTGAGGACGTTATCCCACGCCAACAAGGCGAACGGGAGATGGAAGATGCGGATAATAAACAGAATCAAGACCTGGCCGTCGCCGGGCTGTTTTCCACCCATTTACCGCCACGAGCAGGGTGTGAATCAACGGGCCCCATGGGAGACCGTGCCAAGCGCGAAGATTGCTGCGTCATTTGCCACCAAGAGGAATTTGATGCGCAGGTGAATGAAATAATTTATTGTGATAGATGTGATTTGGGGTTCCATCAACAATGCTATGGTGTGCCAAAGGTCCCAGATGGTGATTTCTTTTGTGAATTCTGCAGTGTTGCCAAGGAGGCTTCCGACAGGAAGAAGAATGCACCCGCAGCTGTGTGTGAGCTCTGCCGTCAACGAGGTGGGGGACTTGTGAAGGCCTGGATTGTGGACCCCGATGTGGACGAGAATCTGGAGGAGGAGGAGGAGGAGGACAACGACGACGACGAATGGAACGAGAACGAGGAGGAGGAAGATGAAGACGACGATGTCATGAGTGAAAGCGTGGATGCAGATGCTGCTGCTGCTGCATTGCGTGCGTCACCGCCATCTTTGTCTTGCCCATCGGCTTTGCCAGCCTTTGTGCACAAGGTCTGTGCTTTGGCAGGCTGGAATCGACGGCCACGCCGGCTGGTGCGGTTCGTGGCGGGTACGAACGCTCAAGTGGCCATTTTGTCACGTGTTTTGGTGGCAAAGTATCGGTATGCCACGGCCAATGAAGATGCTGCCGCCGCCCAATGGCACTCAGTGGACATTGCCATGTGTGGTATCTGCTATTCTTCTGTTGGCTTGCTTATTCGTTGTCGCCACCACGATCCTGAGAGTGAGTTTTTCAAGTGCTCGTTCTATGCTCATGCCGCTTGTGCCTTCAATGCTGGTCAGGCCTCGCTCCTTTTGCACGACGTTCGGCAATCCCCCTTAGTTCAGATATGGTGTGCCACGCACAAGCCTGGACCTTCTATCGAAAGGCCGGGGGGAGAGGCCGTCGCGCGGTGCCTGGGTCTTCTCTTGCACCCTCCGCCCGCAGCCGTCGAGGAGCACCAGCACCAGCAGTGGCAAGATCGGTCCCGGCGCCAGCCACTTTTGCAACACTTGCTTTACGAGCGGAAGAGAGAAAGCTACGGGCGCTTGGGGGGTTATAAGGACGACAAATATAGTTTGCTGCAGCAGCGGCTAGCATCGTCGCCTTCGGGGGCTGAGGGGGCTCGCCTGATCCTTTGTTGGACGGATCGGGCCAAGGAGATTTATGCATGCCGGGAGCCTCATCCTGCCACGCCCATCGTCTGACGGCCGTTATCGACGGAAAAGACAATATAAGAAAAAGAAATGGAAAGAAATCAAGTGTCCCAAAGAGACATGGGGTTTGAGGCCCGACTGACTTTGTTGGTACGAACAGTTCAGTTTCCTTCCTCATTTCTCTCGCTGGAAACTCCTACCGTCCTTCTCCCCATTTGTTTTTCAGTCTTCCTTATTTCCATCCCTTGTGTTGGCTCCAAGTGTACTTACACCCTCTCGCTGCCCTCCATCTTTATCTTTCATTCTTCATGTCTGGGCAATGGGGACCTTGCAGATAGGGCACATGGCATTGCACTGAAGTAGCCACCGGTCAATGCACGCCTTGTGATACGTGTGCAAGCAGGGCAGGCGCCTAGTGACGTCACCCAGCTCAAATTCTTCCATACACACACTGCAGTCGCGCGCATTCCCCATGCTTTCCCGCCGCATCCTCTCGAGTTCCGTGCTGCTCACCGTGACCTCAGGAAGTGCGCTGACCGCGACCTCACTCGCCTTCTGCGGCTCATGCCCAGGACCGAATAAATTGAGCAAGTCCTCGTAGCTCATTCTGTCGACAGCGTCCTGCTGTTGGATCATCGTCATTTGCTGGAACTGAGAGCCCAAGATCCCTCCCCCTAACCCTCCCACCAGGGAGCCCATCAGCACGCGACGATGACTATCCGCTCTTGTGCCTCCTGCCAGGGCCGATCCTAATCCCGCTGCACCTCCACCAAACAATGCCCCCGTTACCACAGCCTCCAGCATCCCCTGAGCTCCTCCTCTCCCGCCGCCTCTTTGCCTCCCCCACCCTCCGCTGCCCCGACTCAGAGCGTCGGGCGATACCATTACGTACCCGTCATTGTTCGTCGAGCCAAGCATATCTTGACGTCGGGGCCGCCCCACCTCACAGGCTTGGCAAATCCAATTGCCTCTCGTATTACCGCCGTACGTACACAATGGACAAGTCCATCGGGCGTGCGCGTTAAGTTCTCGCACATCATTTTCCTGTTCCTCCATGCCACCGCCTCCGCCACCACCGGCCTGATTGGTCAGCGGTGCCATACACATCTGACAGATGTCCATGTCTGGTTCGTTAAAAAAAGTGCAAGTGGCGCACTGAATTTGAACGCCGTCCTCCTCCTCCTCGTTATCCTCTTCGTTGCATACCCCCTTAAGCCTGCCACCTCCGCCCACCCCATCGTCCTTTGGACGGCCTGCCGCCTCCCCCGAACCGGCCATATCACTGCTGCGATCATCCTCGCTATCGTATACCACCTCATCATCCCGTCCCCTGTCAAGGTTCCTGTTTCCCGCCATCGCAATCGCTGCCGCGGCCGCCGGAGCATGGATGCTTGGGAGGGTGGGCCTGCCTGAATTTAAGGGGCTGCTACCCGTCAGGTCGATAGTTGTTGCTTCCTCCCTCTCCTCTCCCTCCTCCTCCTTCTCGTGCCCCTCCTCCTCCTTCTCGTGCTCCTCCTCTCCCTCGTGGTTGTGCTCTTGCTGCTGCTGCTTCTGCTGCTCTCGGGAAGCCCGCGATGGTGCGGTAGCGGAGGAAGCCGCAACATGCACACGGTGGTGCGGTGCCTGCTGGTGCTGCCTTGGACATCGGGCCTGATGTAGGGCCGCGTTGACAGGAGGGTAATTGGTGCTGCAAGTGGGACATGTGTCATAGTTGTCCGAGTCCATAATTACTGTAGGAGAGAGAGAAAGAAAGAGCACCCCTCTTGGAGAGGACGAAGGTCGGGCCCCCGGGCCGGAGGACATAGGCTCGTATTGAAGCGCGCCCCACGTGCCCTGTGTCCTGTTATGACCGGCTGGAAGAAAAAGAAACTTGTCGACTGTAGAATGTGGGAGAGACAGAGCGTCGTGAGGTCACCAGGTCGTCGGACTTCGCCTGCACCTTACCTCTCTCTCCTGTCCTACTATTTGTCGTCCGGCCTTGACCTTACCTCCTGCCATCATTCATTAAAAGATTGGAAGCCAACACCATATAAAGGCGCCCAGGCTACCTTTACCACGGCGACAAGATTGCTGTTATTGCCTAGGGAGCGCCAGAATTTTCTATGCTCTATCTCTATTGTCACTCGTTCTCTTGCCTCCCACCCCACCCGCACCAGGGCAGCTACGCACGCTTAAATCAAGGCAGCCATGGCGTCGGGAGGAGTGGAGGATTGGCTTCGGACGGAGCTGCACGATGTGGTGGGCTACAGCGACAAAACCTTGAGCCAATTTATACTGTCCCTGGCCAATAAGGCCACCTCTGCCTCAGCGCTGCACGGACAACTCCTTGCGAGCGGGATTGACGAGGGCCCCCGAGTCCGTCCGTTTGCAGAAGCTCTTTTCCAAAGAATCGTACAAACCCAGGGGAAAGGCGGCACGTTACATTCTCGTGCGGAGGGATTTGGCAGGGCAGGGGCTGCGTCAAGCATGCGGGGAAGGCAGCCTACCAACGCAGATCTGATTCGACAGAGCCAGCAATACACGTTGGTGGAGAGCGACGACGAAGATTACGCCGTGGCCCTCGGTGGCGGGAAGGATGCCAAGAGTGTAAGTGGATCGTCGAAACCTCTTAAGAAAGATAAGAAGGAGAAAAACGAGAGGAATGGGCGGCACTTGCGAAAAAAGTCTTGTGCTGGAGGCGACGAGGAAGAGGAAGAGGACATTTATGCAGTGCGGAAGCGCTTGCGGGACGTGACGAGCAGCGCCGCGGCCAAAACTTCCCAAAATAGGATTGGCGAAGAATTGAAAGAGAGCGGGCAAAAGCAAAAGCAGCTAGACGAGGACATTCGAGAACGCGACGAGTTTGTGCAACGCATGCTGGAGAAAGAAGACCAGAAGACCAAGCGGAAGGCCCCAGGTGGAGGTCTGACGGCCCAGCAAATCCGCGAGCTGGCCACGACAGGGGCCGTGTCGAAAGACGTGGAGGATTACCTGGATGATGCGCGCAAGGTATCGCGACGGGAGTACCTGAAGAAGCGGGAGGAGAAGGAGCTGGCCTTGATCGAGAAGGAGCTGCGGGATGAGGAGTTCCTTTTCGGGGACATAGAGATTACAGCGGAGGAGAAGCAGCAGCGGGAGGTAAAGCGAAAGGTGCTGGAAATCGCTAAGGAAAAGGATCGATTCGACACGGAGCACCGAGGCTACCGCATGCCCGAGGCCTACGAGACAGAAGACGGCAAGCTGGACACCAAAAAGCGGGAGGCGGCTTTGATGGCCCGTTACCAGGAGGAGGAGCAATACAAGACAGAACAGGAGCTTTGGGAGGAGCAGCAAGTAGGCGTGGCTTCCTTCCGGCCGGGGGCCAAGGATAAGGGTGCGGGAAAACTGTTGTCGGCGGAGGAGGCCGAATTAGAAGAGTTCCTATTTGAGAACCAGATCGACTTCGTCTCTGACCAGCTCTTAAAGAACAAGCTGGTGGGAGAGAAGAAGAAGCAGGAGAAAAGGAAAAACCTACGTGGGTTTGAGGAAGCTGAGACGAGCAGCACAGAGGCTTCGTCATCCGAGGAGAAGGAAGAAGGGGAGGGTTGGGAGGCCCGCGCTGGCAAGCCCCTGACGGAACTTGAGAAGCTGAAGGCGGGTCGGAAGAAGCTGCCCGTCTTCAAGTACCGGGAGGAGATCCTGGCGGCCATCAAGGACCACCAAGTGCTGGTGCTTTCGGCTGAGACAGGCTCGGGTAAGACCACGCAGATTCCGCAGTATCTGCACGAGGTGGGTTACACGCAGACGGGCATGGTTGCTTGCACGCAGCCCCGGCGGGTGGCGGCCATGAGCGTGGCGGCTCGCGTATCACAGGAGATGGGCACCAAGATCGGACAAGAGGTGGGGTATTCCATCCGATTTGAGAATTGCACGTCGGAGAAGACGGCGATAAAGTACATGACGGACGGCATGCTCCTCCGGGAATTTTTGACGGAACCGGACATGGCTTCTTATTCGGTTGTGATCATCGACGAGGCCCATGAGCGGACCCTGCACACAGACGTCTTGTTGGGACTCTGCAAGGACATCTCACGATTCCGCGAGGACTTGCGGCTGATCATTTCCTCGGCCACACTCAATGCCGAGCGGTTCTCCAATTACTTTGACGGGGCTGCCATCTTCACTGTGCCCGGGCGTATGTTCAGCGTGGACGTGTACTACACCAAGGCCCCCGAGGCTGACTATCTGGACGCGGCTGTTGTCTCGGTGTTACACATTCACATCTCCCAACCCGTGCCTGGGGACATCCTGGTCTTCTTAACTGGCCAGGAGGAGATCGAGACTGCCGCCGAGGAGCTGACGAAGCGAACTAAGGGCTTGGGCTCGCGCATCAAGGAGCTGATCATTTGCCCCATATACGCCACGCTACCCTCGGAGCAGCAAGCCAAGATATTCGAGAAGGCCCCACCCAATGCCCGTAAGGTGGTCTTGGCTACCAATATCGCCGAAACCTCGTTGACCATCGACGGCATCTGCTATGTGGTGGACACAGGCTTCTGCAAGCAAAAGTCTTACAACCCGCGATCGGGCATGGAATCCCTCATAGTCACGCCCGTCTCGCGCGCAGCTGCCGAGCAGCGCAAGGGGCGGGCGGGGCGCACGCAGGACGGCAAGTGTTTCCGGCTGTACACGATGTGGGCCTTCCAGAATGAGCTGGATGAAGATACAGTACCGGAGATCCAGCGCACCAACATGGGCAACGTGGTGCTTATGCTCATGTCGCTGGGCATCAACAATATCCTGCAATTTGATTTCATGGACAAACCCCCCACCGAGGCCATCATGCAGGCCCTGCAGCAGCTCTACGCCCTGGCTGCCATCAACGAGCGCGGAGAGCTTACCAAGCTAGGCCGGCGCATGGCAGAGTTCCCTCTGGAACCAATGCACTCCAAGGCGCTGCTGGCCTCCGAGAAATACAAGTGTGCCGATGACGTCATCACCATCTTAGCCATGCTTACAGTCGGTAACTCCATCTTTTACCGGCCCAAGGACCGTGCCGTACACGCCGACAATGCCCGCTTCAACTTCGCACGGGGCGGCGGCGGCGACCACTTGGCCCTGCTGCGCTGCTACCAGCAATGGGAGGAAAGCAACTTTTCCACGCAGTGGTGTTACGAAAATTTTGTGCAGGTGCGGTCCATGAAGAAGGCCCGCGACATCCGGGAGCAGCTAGCAGGGCTTTGTGAGCGCGTGGAGATTGAAGCCGTCTCCTCTGCCGACATCGATGACATTCGCAAAGCCATCACGGCTGGCTTTTTCTTCAACTGCGCCCGCCTCACCCGCTCCCAGGACTACCAGACCCTCAAACACACCCACACAGTCTACATCCATCCCTCTTCTGTCCTCGCCCGGGACCAGCGGGAGGGCGTGCTGCACTCCCACCTGGTATACCATGAGCTGGCTTTCACGTCCAAAGAGTACATGCGCTCCATCACCCCGATCCAGCCGAAGTGGCTTTTGGAGGTGGCCCAGCACTATTACGACGCCGCTTCTATCGAGGACCTCTCGCATAAGAAGAAAGCGCCCAAGGCTACAGGCAAAGCCCCTGAGCCCGACCGATAAATGTAACGACGAGAGGGCCGAACACACAAATGACATGTACAGATAGATGGAGACAGATAAATGTGCCCCCTGGATAGAGCGAAAGCGATTGACTCGACATACCAAGACAAAATACACTTGAAAGATTAGATGGGGATGTTTTTATATTCCTTCATTCCTGTTGTGTTGCAGTGGTCCGATTAAAGCCTCAATTATTTAGGCTTCCATTGTCTTGTCTTTTTGGAAAAGAGTTTAATGTGCACAATAGCTCCCTCCCTCCATTCTCTCCTTGTCACACCTTGAGTCATCATCTAGCTCACGTCCGATCAATTAATTATGTACAGTCGATGCTTGAGCACGCATCGTTGTGCGACGTGGATGAACGCGAAAGAACAAGATCACATGCAGAATATGTCTTCTAGTACACAAAATATGTCTTTAGTCTATGCAAATAGGATTGGCAGAGAATACACTACCACCAGCTAAAGGGACTCTTGCCCTACAAGTTCAATTGCTGACCTGCCACACACGTGTGCGCCGCTGACAGTGTCAGAGAAGGCGGCACTGCTGCGGGCCCTAATCTTTCCCTTCTCCCTCCAGTACGGTATTCGGTGCATGCGGCAGAAGAGGACGACGCGAACTGTTTGTAGAAAAATCTGTTCGTTTTCGAGGTCGTGGGTAGACCCAGGGCCTCGGCAAAGGCATCGACCGAATGGCTGCATCAACCTCGTGGTATTTCAAGGAGTGGTACAGGCGGAAGGCCCCCTGGCTGATGCGCTCGAGGCAGAATATAGCAGCATGTGTGCTGATCACTACAACACCTACAGCTTTGAGGAGAAAAATTGCAACACCCTCCCGCCGGAATGTCTCCTTGACACACAATTTATGACGTAGAGCTTGCAAGTATGAGCCGCGTCGTGCAAGAAGGGATTGTTTTCCCGTCCAAGCACTCTAAGGAATCGATCGCAACAACCTCTCTGAAGGGCGAAAGCAAGTCCCGCGCCATGGCTACCAACACCAGCTAGCCGTGTTAAAATGTGCTTTACCGCCGCAACTTGGACTCGATTGTCAAGGGGGAAGCGGGGTTGGCAAATACCTCGGCCCGCAGGTCAATCATTTCCAAAAGTTCCTCAAGGCGAGTGACTGACTTGACTACCACACTGATAAAGGGGCTGCGTAGATTCATCCGGTCGACTTGCTGCTGCTTACTGAAGTTACATAACCACAGAATGCGCCTTGACATCTGGTGTCGGGGCTACTACCGCCGAGCAACTAGGTGCCGTGGTGAAAACCTGAACGATAGCACGGAGCACCATTGTCCTGCAAGGAGTTTGCGGTGGTTACATTCTTGCGCGCGGCTCTTGTTGTCAATCCCCTTCTGTCTGTCCTCTGTGGGAGGGCGCCTCAACTTTCTCCGTCATCAAAGCGAGTGTCTCTTCCACCGCAGCGCTTCGGTGGATGCCCACAACGAATAAGGGGATATGCGAAGCATCCGGCCACGTAGCAAACCGCTGTGCGTTGAAGTGCCAGAAGGGAAAGCTGCGCTGTGCGTTTAAATGCCAGAAGGGAAAGCTGGGCATGAGAAAGGCTTGTTGAATTTGTTGGTGCTGATGATGATCGAAGAACAATCTGAGGCGTCTGGATTTGCAGCTTGCGGCACGCAATAGGATGGCGTTTGCACGCGAAGGGGAAGGTCAAGGACCGCCTCCACGTATCAGGCCGCTCGTAGCACCGTGCCAACCGAAAATTGCGCCGAGCGAAAGAGAGTGCTCCACTAGCTGAGTCTCAGTCTTGAGAGTCGTCACCTATGAATCGCCAAGAATGATCTGACATCTGGGCCACTGGTATGGTGAAATGTATACCGCACGAGGAGGCTTAGGCTTAAGAGACTAGTTGTACGGCACCTTGAATGTGAACGCTCTCACAGGAAACAGCAATTACCCCTTTGTCCCCGTGAGGAGGCTCAGCTTGCCTCACAACTGATCACAATGTTAGGTTTCCCGCCGTTTTTAAGGTGGCGTGGACGTGAAAAACAGTCAAGGAGGTGGTCAAGACTTACGCCTCGTTCTCATCGTAGCCCACTTACCCCATACTCACAGGCGCCATTACCCCTTCACTGCTTCGCCTGATCTCGCCATCATACCAATATACTATCTTCCTGCGCAATCAAGCAGATGGACGACCTCAATCCCTTTCGGGCACAACGCAGGTAAGTTCCACAAGCGTAAGAGTGAAGTGAATTGATTGCTATGGTACTAACCCGCCATTAAACAATTCACTACCGCCCACAGGCTGGCGCGCACACCGCCATTGAAGCTGAAAGTGCCTGTAGCGGCGGTCGAAGCCCCGCCGCTTTGGCCCAAAGTTCAGTCGCCGCCAGCCCAGAACATGCACCACTTTGTGCCAAAGGGACCAGCTATAACTACACAGCATCACCAGCAACCGAGGATGGTGCACTCCCCTCCTTCTTTAGCGGCACAGCAACAACAGCAGAAGGTGGTGCGCTCCCCTCCCGTTCCCACTCTTGCCCGCCTTGCCGCCCGTCTGGCCGCAGCTACTGAGGCGCCTGTCGCTGCCCGCATGTCCTCCTTGCTCGAAACCCCCGAGCTAGCGCCCTCCGCGGTAACAGCAGCGTATGAGAAGAACGAGACTGCAGCGGCCGAGAGTCCGGGCAGCCTTCGTACCACTACCACCAAAATCGTCACAAAAACTGCCATACTGGGGGAAGCGCAAGCATCCGGCACCCCACCCCTCGTCGAGACGCAGGCTGCGGCTCCTGCGCCGCTTCCCGAGCACATCAATCTAGCGACGCCTACTACCACGACGGCTGTCACCGCGACGAGCGACACGACAGTCGACCCCAAGCAGGCGCAAGACGTGTCTTCCGTCGTCACGAGCAATGAAGCAAATTCCCCGCTGCCACAGTATTCAGTAGCAGAACCAATGGTGTCGGTCCAATCAACGGAAGAGCTCGTCGTGAAGGAACCGCCGTCATTAGAAGTGCAGAAGAAGGTCAACTTCATGGAGGCCGCATTGCCGGTTGCCAAAGCGCAACATGAGTGGCAGCAGCACCACCAGCAGCAAGAGCAACGATCTGAGCATGACGTCTCGGCGACAACCTTTGTCACTCCGCCCGTCGAAAAAGCGTTGCCATCTTCGCCGCCCGCGGTCTCCTCCCCGCCTGTTTCTGCAGCTTTCCAGCGACCTGCTTATCCTATGCCCGCCATGCCCGCGGTGGCGCCATGGACTGCCCCGGACCCACCCTCTCGAGATGCCCCCTCGGCGAGAAGCTTGATTACCAACATCCTTTCCTCCGCCTCATCATTCTCAAGGGCCCCGATCAGGACGACGACTGCCGCCTCGACGACATGCATAGCGACAGTCTCCCCCCGCATGGCGGAGCAGCCCTTGGGTGCCAAAGTTTCTGCTCCTGCTCCCGGCATATCCACAAAAATGGTCAGCCAGCCCTCTCCATCTTTGCCGGCGGCGCAAGTGGCCTTCAGCATTCGCAACTTCACCCAGAGCCTGAAAAAGGGCCCCCCAATCGCCGAAATAAAGCCGGTAGTTGTGACAGTCGATCTTACCAGCACCCAAGCGACAGTAAAATCCATGGAGGAACAAGAGGAGGACGCGTTGGATGCCCCTATTGCCATGGTGGATATGTCCTCTTCTGTACAGTCTGCGGAGGGCAAAGCCATGGCTACTACTAGCGCCCTTCCTGCCGTTCTGACTTTCATGCCTTCTGCTCCTGCTTCTGTTCCTGCTGCTGCTCCTGTTTCAGCGGCGGCGCAAACGGAGGTGGTGGTAAAAGAGACGCCTGAAGAGGAAGACCTGGTGACGGCGGCCAAGGCCACACTGACGCAGCAGGAGGCGGAGCTGCAGGACGAACTAGCCAGGTTGCGTGCGGAGTTGATGCAGCAAAAGGCCGAGTCACAGCGTTTAATGGAATCCTGGACACAAGCCCAGGAAGCGCTCAATGAGTCGGGCGCCGAATTGAATGGCGTGCAGAGGGAGCGACGACGCTTGAGCGTGGACGTGAGCCGTCTCACCCAGAATTTGACGACGACCGAGGAGCGCATTCCGCTGCTCTTGGAGGAAACGGATAAAGTCCGTATGGAGGCCCACCGCATAAAAATGGAACAGCTGAAGGAGCGGTGTGAGCTCACTGCCTCGGTCCGCGCCTTTGACCGGCTGTGTGAGCTGGAACGGCGACTCAAGATCAAGCTCGTACACCAAGAGGCAGCCTCCTACGACGCACGATCAACCTATTTGCGCGACTACAGAACCATGTGCTCTTTTGGACGCACTGTGTCACTCAAGGCCTTTGAGCTGATGGGTCGGGTAAAGGAGGGTGTGGGCAGGGTGATGGGCGCCATGCAGGTCCAGCGTGGGGAGCTGCAAAAGCAAGCGGCCGAGGCTAGCCAGCAGGCTGCCCACGCCTCAAAAGTGTCGGCGGCTGAGATCATCCGTCTTGCGAATCGTGAAGTAGATCAGCAAAAGACGCTACAGAAGGTGGAAGAGGGAAAAAAGAAAGCTGAAAAACGGCTGGTTGAGGCGGAAAAGCGCGCAAGCGAGGAGGTTCGGCGCCTGGAGAGCATGGTGTCGTCCCGCGGAAACGAAATCAAGAAGTTGGAGGACGAGTTGAAAAAGCTTCGTCGCGATGGGTCGAAAAGGGCAGCGCTTGCAGCCAAGGCAGCGAAGGCGGTAGTCAGCAACAAGATGAAGGCAGCGCAGAAGACTGTGAAGAAGGCAGAGGAAAAGACAGAGGAAGAAGACAGGGAAGAGGACGAGCAGCAGCAGCAGCAGCAGCATGAAGAGGAGAGAGAAGAGCCGGAGGATGAAGACGTGCCTCTTGTAGCGACCAAGGCCAAAGGCAGCAGAAAGCGTACCACGAGCAAAGCCAGACTGGAGAAAGCCTCCGCGCCCAAAAAGATTGCTCCACGCCGCCAACCGAAAAACAGGGCAGCAGTGAGGTCGGCACCCGTGTCCCAGCGGCAGGACGTCGAGGCAGAGCAAGTTGAAGCGGTGAAGACGACCCCAGTAGTGGCGACGATGGTCACAGCACATTCTTCTTCTTCCTCTTCAGGTCTACCATTCTCGTTTGTCGAGGCCGTGGATGCTATTCCGGACGTCATGGAGGCCCGTGCCGACAAGGATGTCGAAGAGGAGGTTCTTGCCGTCTCCAAGCGCGCCGCATTCCGTGCTTCAACCAACAAGCGTGTAATGCAGGAGATGCAATCAGAGGAGCAAACGACACAAGCAAGCGAGAACTCGCCGGCCGCACCTTCCTATGTCAAGAGATCCCGCGGTGCCTCTCTGTCTGAGCCGGTACAGGAGCTGACAGCTATGGCGAGCCCGCAAGCCCCTGCAGTCACAACTATTAAATCTCTGCGGCGTAGATCCTCGCGCAATAAGAATGACTTACCGGTAGCCTTGCATGCTGCAGCTGCGCCGCCCCTGGGGGAGCAGTCAAAGAATGCGGTGAACGAGCAGGCTCAGGTGCCCACCTTTGCGCCGGTCACCATGAAGAAGCCCGCGGCCGTGGTAAAGGCTCCCAGTGCGGGGCCTTTTGCGGCCCCTTGCACGACATCCATGACAACCATTAAGCCCGCGGCAAAATCCAGCACATTGAAGCACTCGCAGGGATCCAAGAAGAATACGATCTTCTCCACATTCATTAATAAGGGGGCTATCCCCAAGCTTAAAAAGCAAACATAGCCTGTGTGGGAAGCGTGTATCTTGCGTGTATCTTGTATGTACTGGTACGTTGATAAGGCTGATGGGTGGATCGATCGAGGTATGGAAAGAGAGTATTGGTCAAGAAGACTGAGCGAATGAATATTTAAATTTAAAGACAAAGAAGGGGTACAAGCGAATGAGAACAACAAATGTGGAAAAGGACACAACGAACCGTAGAGACTTAAGTCGGACAAGGTACAAAGATCCGGTAGGAGAAGAAATTAGCACGGACATGTAAAAGTATTTACGAACACCTGAACTTCAGTCTTTTTGCCTCTCATTCTTCTTCTAGTACACGGGCAATCGTGCGTCTATCTCTTGTGCCCACGCTATAATGCCTCCGTCTAGGTTGACCACATTGGGAAACCCCAACGCTGCTAACTTTTGACAAGCCTGTGCCGAGCGGCCTCCCACTTTGCAGTACACAAGAATGTCCTGATCCCTCGGAAGCTGCGCTGCCACTCGTTCCACTTCCCGATGCGGGCAGAGAAGGTCACTGAAAGGCAGCGTGGCGATCTCCGCCTCCTGTGGCAGCCGGACGTCCAGCACAAAAGGGGCCCAACCGTCCTCCTCAAACTTGCGCCGTGCCTCCTTGACCGACACACGTTTGAACACCGGCTCAGACAATCCTTGCTGCATTTGGTGTCGCTGTGTTCCACTACCGCTACTGCAAAAGCAATCGTAGTCGATGAGGGAAGTGATTTTGGGGGTATTTGGGTCCGGCTGCAGGCCGACCTCACGGAAGGTCATGTCAAGGGCATTATATATGAGGATACGACCGGACAGTGGCTTCCCAACACCTGTGAGAAGCTTGAGTGTCTCTGTGGCCTGAATGCAACCAATGATTCCTGGCAACACCCCCAGCACGCCCCCTTCCGCACAGGAAGGCACGTCGCCCGGCGCAGGAGGAACGGGCAGCAAGTCCCGATAATTAGGCCCGCCCTGGTAGTTGAATACAGACGCCTGGCCTTCGAACCGCAAGATGGCCCCGTACACTAAAGGCTTCCGCAGTATGACGCAGGCATCATTGACTAGGTATCGAGTGGGGAAATTGTCTGTGCCGTCCACCACGACGTCGTAGGGAGCCAGAATGCGCAAGACGTTCTCCGAAGTCATCTTCTCCTCGTACATGTCCACCTGCACGTGCGGATTCACCTCCCTGATTCGATGCTCCGCCGAACGGACCTTGGCTTCCCCTACATTAGACTGGCCATGAATGATTTGTCGTTGGAGATTGGACACGTCCACCTCGTCGTCATCCACGATGCCCAGGCGACCTACGCCCGCCGCGGCCAAGTACAGTAACAAGGGAGACCCTAAGCCCCCCGCTCCCACGCACAGAACCGAGCCACCCTTGAGCTTCCGTTGGCCTTGCATGCCAATCTGAGACAGAATGAGATGTCGGGAGTAGCGCTTGATCTCGTCCAGCTCTAGGTCTGGTGGTGGCAGGGCGGAAGAGGGGGAAAAGGTTGCAGCAGCAGCAGCAGCATTCTGTCTAGCAGCGGAAAAGTCGGACGGCAATTGCATGCACGTGAAGGCTCTCCTGTAAGCCTTTCCTGCTCCGAGTCTTTCTGTGGGGAGCATAGAGATCCAGGCTGCTGTTGTGGTGCGTGCGGATGTCCTAGTAGTGAAGTGCTGGATACGATGGCTGGGGCGATATGTGGTAGGGCATGCGAGTGCGAGCCCCCCTGCCACCACGAAAGGGCACCACCATCGCATGGATGTGCCTGTGTCGATGTATCATTGATGCAGAGAGAGAGCGTGTCATTGTAGACGCATAGAATACGTGGCATTAGAGCAACGCAAAGGAAGCAACAAATGGCTGCCCCTGGCGCATACGAAAATGTCATATGTCCCCATGCTTTTTCTTGTTTTTTTCCTTTACTGCACAAAAGCTTACAGCGTCATAACATCTTGGTGGGCACTAGCTTCTTAGCTCCGGCTGACCAGTCCATTCTTTGTTTGCTTACGGGTAGTTTCATGCGCAAATTGCGGTAACCTTCGTCAGTCAACTTACAATAAGTTATCTCTAGGCCCCGCTGTGGATGAAATGTACATAACGTGTGAGACTTTCGATCAGAGGCTGATAAGTTTGTCAACATACACCTCGTAGCCACACTCGGCTCAGTTACCTGCATCGTCTCCTCGGCTTGCTGAATGGCGTCGACTACCGCAACCGCAGCTGTTCTCTCGTCCATGGTGGGAGGAAGAGGGGTGGTCGGCACGGTCTTGGTGGCTCGCATCTGAACGTTGCCTCCCTCGAAGTAATGTGCGCAGAGCTGGCCATGTCAAAATATGTGTCAGATTGGTCTTGTAAAGCAGGCAAACAAACGTCATCTGTGCGTACCTCGATGGTGCCTGACAGCGCCTTCTCCTTGATCTCCCAAACGGAGAGCCAAGATCCCGACCAGAAATTCCGGACATTTAGTCGTTCCCCATAAATCACCACACTCAGCGCCCCTTCCTGGGCGTATACGGCACACGCAGCCTATGTTTTGAGAAGGATTGTATTTTTATTTTTGTTTGCTAACTAGTTACACTTATGAAATCCAACTCACTGCTTCTGTCGCATAGTTTGCTGCGACGTAGTGTGCCACTGCTTGCTCCAGCTCCACTCGCGCGGGCTCTGAAGTAGCGGTCATCAGCGTCTTTCCATTGTCGTTATCCGTGGAGACCACCTTCGGTAGGAGAAGAGGGGAGCGACGGTCAGCGAGCAAGCGATGAGGCAATTGATAAGTTCCTGAATCGCTTCGACGTACCTCAGCCCGGGCATCCACCATTAGAATCTGTTTGTTTTTCGGGTCGAGGTAACCTTCGTCCACCTCGCCCAGCTTGTGCAGCAAGACCTGAAAAGGAAGAGAGAGAGAGAGAGGCGATGGTGAAAACGGGCTTTTCCCCATTCCATATTTCCACGTAACAACCCAACTGACCTTGGCACCGGCAACTGTGACAATCACCCCCCGCTGAGAGTGATATGCCCTTGCCACTGCTTGCAGGAAGGTCTTGGTCAGAACGCTGGGCGGGAGAATCTCACGCAGGTCTGAATTGGAGAGGGGGAGAAAAATTAGGGCGAGGAATGGGGAACCGCACGGCTCATCCCACAGAAAATGTACCCTTACCATCCACTACGTGCTGAAACTGGCCTGCGCAACTGGACATCAGAAGGCTTTCCGCCACACGCTGTTTATCACAGCCCACCGCATCCGCCTTTGGAGGTGGGCGGCTGGTGGGAAGGCTTGACTTCATAAGTCCCCTTTCCTCCTTGGCTGGAGTTGCTGGCAGAAAACAATGATTATTACGACGTGTGTCAACCTGTGCTCGTGCGGAAGGGTAATAGGGGCTGGCGTGGGTGAATTTGTGAGTGGTGCGATGATTGAAGTGAAGTCTTGTTGGCGATACATGATCTCCAACAATTATCACAATGCGCATGCGATCATATACATCGACAGGCTCGCTGGGCATATCAAGGGCGACGTCTTGCGTACCCGGCCAGTCCGCGGCGTGACGTGTAGCCATATATAATAAATGGTAATCGGGAGACGGGGGACCACCTGCTGGCTGGGTAGGAGGCTAAACGCGTGACGACTCCGGCCTCGGTGACAACAACGGGCACCATGAAGGTTTACGACAATGCTGAACAACAGGTGCAGCGTCTGCGGAAGGAGCTCGAGGCTGTGGACTTAGAGCGGGCTCTGGTGCGTCGGCGGCGAGCTCAAGTTGAAGGGAGACGGCGCCGGCTCCAGCGGCTGCAATCGCGATGGTGGGTCAGCAACAACGCCGCGGAGCGAATGGTGATTCACTTGGTGGGAAACCAGAACGCTACACTGCAAGATGTGGCGCGTGCCAAGGCCCGGCTGAAGGTACTGGCGCAGTTGAATGCAGCAAATGATTGTTTCTATATTTGGCATGCGGGGCCCTTTGCAACCATTAATGGATGCCGCCTGGGCCGCCTACCTTCCTTCATGACGGTCGAGTGGGTAGATATCAATGCAGGCCTGGGCCAATCAATGCTTCTGCTTGACACATTGGTGCGACGAGCGGGCTTTAGATTCCGGGACCACCAGCTGATGCCCTTGGGTTCATTCTCCAAAATTATTAAACTGCCCAGGGGACGAGACGAGGCGGGTTTGGTACCCAGCAGTCCCCGCGCCAGCGGCGGTAACGCGTTGAATCTGTACTATGACGAGGCCAATCTGGTTTTCTTCCCCCGCCGAAACCTGAACGCGGCACTGGTCGCGTTTCTGCGGTGCGTAGAGGAGTTTGGGACATATGTCGAGCAGCAGGACCCGACTCTTCGCCTGCCACATCGCATCCAAGACGGCGGGAAAGTGGGCGGGCTGTCCATAAGTCTTATTCAGGGGGAAGAAGAAACGTGGACGCGAGCGCTTAAATATCTGCTGACGGATCTCAAGTGGCTGTTGGCCTGGAGTGCAAAACGCGTGGCGACTTGATGGACTGAAATAGCGGGGGAGACCTTCTGAACGAATGAAATAGTCTGTGGACATGAGATAAAATTGGAGGAGACAAACATTAAAATCAAACGCTATACATCAATGCCCGATAACTGTACACTCTTTTCTCTACGTTTCTTTCTTAGCTTCTTGCCTTTCTCTTTCGTGCCCGCGTTGATTTGTGTGTATTTCTTGCATGGTGCTTTTGCACAAGACGAGGATTAAATTATGCGGGCAACCGCTGGTAAAAAGAGAACAGGCCGATTTCTAATAACTACCAGATTTTCCCTTTTGTCGAAGCCACAAGAACAAGCATTGACACGGCACGCTACCGCGATAGAAAAACGCATGATCAAAGCCCTCAGATATCATGTAGGAAGGCAAGGACACGCACATCAAAAACGTGCATGTTCCGCTCTTAATGATATGGTATATTTTCGGATGCTTGTGCTTCGCTCACCAAATGCTTCTTTTTCCTTCCTTCAAAAATCAATTAACCTTCTCTGCCTTGCCTTCATGCGCTTCGCTTTTCTGCTTTGTCTTCGCTACACCCCTCAATTCGATCCCCCATATCAACCAAATGCACCCCTCTTCATGAGGGAACTCATCGTCCACATCTCTTTGCTTCGTCTTGACCGTCATTGATAGCTTAACAGCGAGCTACAGCTACTTTGTGTTCTTTCCCTTTATCCAGACGCGGACTTTCGTTTTCAAGAAGGTGCTGGTGTAAGGATTTAGTTCTCTTTCTTGGCTCGTCGAGATGAATGTGGAAGTACAACTGATACTCCATGTAAAGATGTGAAGCTGAAGACATAATACGGACAATTTCACGCATTTTTCCACAGTTAAGAGGGGGGAGTGGACTCTCTCTCTCTCTCTCTCCATCTCTCTCTCTCTCTCTCTCTCTCTATCTCTCTCTCTCTCTCTCTCACACACACACACAAACATCACATTCTAATTTTCGACTACCTTACTCACTCACTCACTCCTTCCTCTCCCTAGTACACCTTTTCTCCCTTCTACTGAGACTTGGCCTTGCCTGTCATCGCGACATACGCTCCGTGGAAAGGACGTAGGACAGGCAGCAAGGGCACCCCTCCGCGGAAACGCTCATCCCACACACAGCGAGTGGCCTTGTCCAACCGCTTGAGGATGGCGGGAGAGATGAGATGCACGCGATCCTGCTCAAACCATTTGCGCTGAAAAGTCGCTTCCATGCGCCGGAGCGTCGCGAGGAAAAAAGGAAGGCCCGCCTCCTCATTAGAGGTGAGGAAGAAGTCCGCCAGGCCCAGGATGCCGTGACCGTTGGGTTGGAGAAAACGGAGAGCGTTGACCAGGGCAGCAGTCTTGTCGGGGATCATCGAGAGGGAGTAGGAGAAGGTGAGCATGTCAACCTTACCCTCCATGAAGGGCAAGGCCTGAAAAATGGAGGGGGCGGTGAAGTCATGCTCCACCAGGTGCACCAACCCCGTTAAACCCGCAGCAGCCACCCGCTTGTGGGCCACCTCCAGCAGGGAAGGCGAGACGTCCACCACGTAAATCGCCTTAAAATATTTGCGCAAGACCTCTACGGGCAAAAACTCGAGGTTGCGCGCCGTCCCCCCCCCAACATCCACCCAGACCATTCCCCCTTTTCTCTTGATGGGCATCGACTGGATCAGGTCCATGCGGGCATGTAAAAAGTTCTCCCGGAAGCCGTCATAGCCCTCCTTTTGGAACTTGTAGAACGCCTCCATGTCTCGCTCATGCGCCCCGTCCGTCGCGCCTGCCACCACCAACGCCACATCTCCTCCTTTCTTCCCCGCCATCGCCTTCCTGCTGTTATTGCTGCTGGTGCCAATGCTGCTGCCCGCCTGAACAACGCGCTTCCAGACCGGGGCCGTGACGATCTTGGCACCCGTCATAATTTGAGAAGCCACACCCGAGCGGTAGGCAGAGTCGTCCTTGCGCCAAGAGCGGCAGCGCGGGGTCACGACAAACTCGCTGTCCTTGAGGTATGCAATCCAAGTGGAGAAATACATGCCCACGCGGTCCTCCATGGTGTTCTCGTAGATATCGTCCACCTTATGCGCGCCCAACCAAAGGAGGGGGGGGATGTGCACGTTTTCTGAAAATGAGCGCCAGTAGATACGACCGCGTTCTTGGTCCATGCGTTGCATCAACAGAGATATCTCTGAGGTCACCATGCTCTTGTCCATCCAATCCATGTGGTCCAACAGGGAAGCAACCGTGAACAACTCGTCCTTGTCAGCGGCATTCTTCATGATCGCCTGCTCGATCGACCCGTGGAACAAATGTAGCTTTCCGGCCTTCAGATACTTCTTCATCGCTGCAAAATTTTCCTTTTTCAAATACCGGGGACAGCATTCCTCGGTGTACTCCCCCAAGATGTACCCAAGATAAAAATAGTTATCATGCACTAAGTCCGTGTTGAACAAAACGTGATTGACAATCACGCTGAAGTTTTCTCGGCCCATGCCCAAGTTCATCTGTCGTCGAGGCACACCTGCAAAGAGGGCAAAGCAGGGCAGCATGGTATCGAGGAGCCAGGAGCAGATGGCGATCTGCTTCTCGTGGGTGTGGCAGAGGGCGAGGAAATCGTCCTTGGACAATTTTTGGAGAATGGCCTGACGGATCCAACCTAAATGAAGGAGGGGGAGGACGACACGAAAGGCGAGAAAGGCCAAGAAACCAGAGGAACCCGAATACATGAACGACTGGATCTTCTGCACGTAGCGGTCCCAGAACTCAGCGGAGGCGGCGGACATATCGGGACGAAGAACGGTCGGGTAGAGCTCACGAAGGAGGGCTGTGTCGTTCTTGGCAAAAATAGCAAAGAATTGCGCGTGGTCCAAGTGCTGGATGGCCACAGCCTTGAGCTCAGTCAGGGCGATTTGGCAGGCATTGAAGTCCACGGCTGTGACTCGGGCACCCTCGATGATGTAGTCCAGGACGTTGCACCCAGCCGAGGCGATGGTGATGACGTGGTCGTCTTCTTGAAGGTTGAAGGTCTTTTGGTCCATCCTTGGGTCCTCCCAGCTCACATTATAGATGTAGGCGTAGTTGATGAACTTCTTCATGAGCCAATCATGGAAGAGCGCGAAGACCAGCAAAAGGGGCGCAAAGGCGCAGATGAGGACAAGGAGGATACTGCGCAGGATGAAACGGGCGATAAAGGAGAAACTAGGCTGAAGCCGGCCCTTGATCTTGTCTCTTGTTCGGCGGGCGCGATTCCTGATTGCCCTGAACCTATCAAAGTGTGTGTGTTAGACAGAAATGAGGGCGGAGAGGGGGAGAATGGTGAATCAGATGCGTCCATCACGTCCAGTGAGTGAAAGCATGTTACAAAGCAGACCATTCAAATCACCATCGAGCCGAGACAATTCAAATTTATATTTGACCTTCGTACAGTCTAAACTTGTCCTCCGTCCATGCTACGTTCCCATTCCACGAACCTCGCCAAAAAAGCGACTTACTTCTCGTTGCGCCAGGCCCGGGCCTTGGCCGCCATGGTCATGTGGTCGCGGGGAACGTTGCACATAAGTTGGTGACTGAGAAGGACAAGAAGAATGAAGGCGATTGAAAGCGGGGTCGCAGAAAACCTGACTTGAAAGTACTTGTTGCTCGTGTCGTCGCTGATCGGACGGACGGTGAAGAGCAGAGAAAGCACCGCTTATCCGACACTGTTATGTAAAATCGTGTGAGGGTGGAGTTAAGAGAAGTGAGGGTGCGAGGCAGTGATCGCTCGTGTACGGGTGGTGTCGAGAAGTAAGCACATTTTGGAAATGAATCCCTGGGATTCTCATGTACTCCGCGCCGGTCCCCTTAGCTGGCCTCTCAAGGGCGCATCCAGAGGAAACACGACGCAGTGGGGTGGACATCGAAGAGATCATTACGTCGCCGTAGTCATCAATGAAAAATGCCGTGCCGGAATGCCTCGGCAGCAAGCATAGGGCGGGCGTTGGCATTGCCTGATTCTGGATCCCCGCAAGCAGAGTGTTCTCCCAATCCATCCCCTGTGCCGAAAGCGAGGAGAACCCTGTCAGTTGGACAAGCCTTTCACAAGCCTTGCAAGTCCATGATGCCTTCGATTTGTTACAGTCAGAGGTCGTCATCGTTTGTTAGGATGTCGCAATGCTGTGCCTGAGCACGCGAGGACCGGTCATCGCAGGAGAAGAAGCGGACTGCAGATTCGTTATGCTTTGTTGTTCTAGCTCACCTGTGTTGTGGTGAGTTCAGGAGAGGGACTAACAGACACGAGATGACCAAATTGTAAGATGATTGAGGCCGGCCGCATGGCTGGCTATATTTCGGCATTCGTATGAACAAAGTATCAGTGGCACCGGGAAACAAGGCAAGCATCTTCGTACATTCCTCCCCCCGCTTCGACAAGAGCGGGCCTCGTCATGAATAATGAGCGAGGGGTTGTTTTATCCCAGGGTGTTTCTCGCTCGCCATTGACACCGCGCCACGATGGGCCACCAGACGGCTTTGCAAGTCGTTCCCACGTGGTTTGGACAATCAAATTCTCGATTACGCTTGCGTTTCTTGTCCAACAACACATGTTTACTCCTTATCTGAGGTTCTTATGTATGATGTTAAATCGCAGGTCGCGCCCTTGCAACAAGACTTTCAAGCGAACCGAGAACACACTTCAGCTAGCGGCGCGCTCCGTGCCCCACGGCCCCGTCTTCCCCCAGCGAGCACCACGGGAGCCAAGACATCTCAAGTATGGCTTATGTATTGAATCCTCGTTTCTTGATGGGTAAGTGTTTGCTGGGATTGTTGTGCATGCCTTTTGTCCCGAATCTTTCTTGTCTGTCTCCTTGCCCTGAGCTCCAACGTACGCCCGACTCCGCCCCGGCGCTTGCTGTCTTTGACGAAGTGGAGGGTGTTAAGCAATCATTTTCTCTTTAGCTCCGTCACTTTGTATCGCATATCATTAACAATGAAGCCTTCGCCTAGCTTCCTCATTATGTCAGGACTGTGCGTCCTTCTGTGCTCCTACATCCAGTCTCGGCCACGGCCTCCTCCTTTCCCCCACACTAACCTCTTTCATTCCCATCTCAAATCAACCCTACATTATTGAATTTCACATCATATACTGACAGGATTATCTTTGACCGTCATATGCTTGGCCCTGGCGTTGGGTGCCGTCCTGACAGGGGAGTTTGCCAATGGGATGGCCGTGGTCAGCGGCAGTGAAGGCTATGCATCCGTGAAGTTGGGTTTGTGGTACGGTAAATCCAAAAGGGCAGGTCGGCGCGAAGTATTTCGATACCAGTGGTGCGATGTCGATAGCCCTTCCTTCCACGGGCCCCACTGCACACAACTGCAGGTTGCTCGAACTGCGGCATGCACGGGTGTCTGTCTTCTGGTCGCCCTGGTGGTCCTCCTTGTTCTCCTCACCACCTGCACCATAAAGATTCCTATGGAGGGGCAGTTGACGCGGATGGCTGCGGGATTGTCCGCGACGGCCTCATTCTGTTTTGTGGTATGTTTGGCCGTGTGGACGATTCTGGTCCTGTCGTTAAGCGAAAAGGGAGATGACAGCAAGGCCCACCTAGCGATCGGTATGTCCTGGCTGGCGGAAGGTGGTGCGTTTATCATCGCCTTCCTCCTCACCATCAACATGCTTCAAACGGCCAAAAGAATAGAGCAGGAGGCGTCGGCCTCCATCCTGAATGCCGAAGAGAAGACTGGCTGGGTGGAGGCAGGCAAGGCAAGTGCTGCTGGCGGCGGTGACAACCCCAGGAAAATAGAAAAGCCACGGGCTGGCAGGCGCTCGCATGGCGGAGGAGACCTTGAGGCATAAGCATTCATATGTAAATGATTAACAAGTTATCTTTAAAGGAAAAAATCTCATCAAAATGAGCTCACACCATAGTAGATTGGAAATTATTATCAATCAATTTTCCTTTCTTTTTCACTCAGCTTCAAACAAACAGTTATTATACATACATACCGCGCCATACTCCTCCTGCTCCTACTGTTGCTGCTGTTGTTTGTCCCAATCTCTCTCAGCACTTCTTCGTGCCATTCCCAAGACCACTAACACCGCTGCTGGAGTCTTTGTCGTTAATAAGAAAGTTGGGGTCGTCCACCATCAGACATTGGTAGATTTTGGTGGAAAGGGATTTGAACTGCCTCGGCGCCTGTTCGTTTGTTGGTTGATATTAAAAATAATTAAGAGGGTGATTGCGATGGTTTAGGAAAGCTTAACACACTGCAGAGGGCCTCCAGTGATGGATATGTTTGGTCACTGAAACGGTCACAACAGAGGGAGGAAAGAAAAAGGAGAAAGAAGACACAAAAAGCGAGCACCACACAGACTCACCTTGCCAACAGGACAGGTTTCCATCTTATCGGCGAGCCAATTTATTTTTTGCTCTTGCGTGTACCTGGGATCCTCGTACACGTCCAGCAGGCTCCGAAGCGTGCGGTGGTGATTTTTCACCACGTAGAGAGACTTGCTCTGGATGTGTGAATGAATGTGAGTTAAGATGTCAAAAAACGATTCATATACGCTCCCCCCCCCCCCCTCCCCTTCCCTTCTTTGTATCGTACATCACTCATTCCCGGAATGACCTCCAACTGCCGCGCCCAAGCCGTGGCATTCTTGTCCGACTCGCTCCAATTCTGCGTTTGACCCGCCCCACTTCCCCCTCCCCCTCCACTGCTGATAACTGCCTTTCCCTTCGTCGCGCTTATGAGATCAGTAGCCCTATCACGAAAGGGCCTTTCAGCCAATGCGCGCGTTGCCTCTCGGAGGTACATGGCTGTCTCTACCGGATCCTTCGTCTCCTTGTACTCAATCCCCTTCGATAACAACAACCAGACCAATGCATCTGCATAGTCATCCGACGTCACACACGCCCCCCCAGTGCCCCCACTCCCCTGCCCCTTTCGTCGCCACCGCAGAGCAATCTCGGCTTGCACCCCTTGCAGCAGCACCACCAATCGGGCTCCCGCCGGCATGCCCGGACTCAAGCGGATATCCTCGATCACGCGCTCCAACGTCTGGTACGTCGTCCTCGACTCCCCCACGCCCCCCGCCGCCCCCTCATTGGGTCCATCCACCCGCAAATCGCCCCGCATGTCCATCCCTAATTGATCACAAAAATCACGCGCCTCCCACACCACCACCACGAAGCCAAGCTGTTCCACGTGAGGACCACTATGCCGGGGGCAAACGTCCTTGTCGTCCCAAAGTGGCCGGGGCATCCGAGCCCAACGAACCATACCCGGATGATGACGTGCCCCCTCTAGTGCCTCATCATCTTCACACCGGCAGCTCGGCCCTGCGAGAAATATCTGCTTTGCCTTGAACTCACCCGTGCGCATGGTGTCGGCCACGGCCTTCCCTAGGCCTGTGTCTCGCAGCCGCTTGTCCACGACCATCACAATTTCGTCATTCTTATAAAGACCCCGCTGTGAATCGCCCACGAGCTTGGACCAGTCTTTTTGTTGCTTCTCCTGCTCCTTCTTTGCCGCCCGTTCCGCCTTTGCCGCCTCTCTCTCTACCTCCTTCTCTTCCTTGCTCTTCTTGGGGGGCTTGCCTGCTCCGCCGCCCCCCCGCTTGCGCCCTGGCTGCTTGTTGCCTGTGGAACCCTGCAAACCATCATCATAGCTACATTCGTCTTTGTGCTCGTCGTAAGCATCTAACATGCGTCGTCGCGAGGCCGACGCAGCATCCCCTCGAGCAAAAAGAGGTTCACAGGACGAAGGGAGCTCGTCGGGGCGATCTGGCAGCCCTGCCTCGGTGAATGGATTCTTGAATAGCTCATTTTCGTCGTCCTCCTCGTTGTTCAATGCAAGTACGTCGTGGGCATCCTTCCCCTCCTCGTTGTCCAACCTGATTGCTGCTGATGACGCTGCAGCTTCTCTATTAAGTTGCGGAATACGCGGCGTCGGCGAGTCCTCCGTCAGGTCGCAAATGACCTCCATGGAGAAGGAGACTCTTGAACACCTTGGTGGGCGAGATGTATGCGTGTGCTGTGGGCTGTGAGCTTGTTTGGGTGTGGGGTGGGGTGGAAACCGGGCGTTTTGGCGAGGAAAGAAAGGAGAAGGTTGGTGCAACGTGACTCCCGAAGTTATTTTTATTTCTCTTTTCATCGGGCAAACTTCCGATTCCAACTCATTAGAAAGGTGCCGAGACTGACGGGCCTGGGGCATGCTTCGGACGACTCGGTCTTTGTGACGCTCTTTTATAAGGTGAAGGAGCAGACTTTCTTGGAAGAGAATCATGTCTTTTTTTTTGACACGCCGCTTGCGGCTGTCACTGACTGGCGGCCACACGGTCAACTTGAAGGAAAGGCCCGACAGACCCGGTGCGATTGTCGTCAAGACTATGTTCATTACAACGAAACCACCATTATGGCATTCCGCGGTGGCTTTGATGAGAAAGGTACACCTGAGGACAACCACAGTCGCCTTCAAACGATTGCCGGTCAGACAGGACGTGGGTGGAAACGCACATTTTATGTTCGTGTCGTACCCTACCTCGACAACACACTTGCGCTTTTTCACGTGAAGGATGAAGCAAAATGGCAGGTTTTACGCACCCACACCAAATAACCTAGGCATGTCGAATGGATTGACCACACACTTAAAGGACATGAGTAGACTGCATGGGTGACGAGGGTCACTACTTGACTACTTGTTGAACCATTTGATTCGCAGTTCCCCTCCCATTTATCTCCCAGGCATCTTTTCTCTTTCCATGCTTTCCAAACATTCCTCCTTCACATAAGCAGCCACTTTTTCAAGAACATCTCTACCCTTGGTGTGAGACAATAGTAGTCACCGCCATGTCTTTTCGTCTTCCGTCTGAAAAGTGGAAGTTTACGGTCGTCGATGTGGGCCACAACACGGAAACAAAACGTTCTTTCCAACCCACGACCCGCCTAAAGTGCAACCGTGTGAAGGCGATTGTGGTTGTCCATTCTCATCGAATCTGCTGAGGAGAGCCATTTAGTGGTTTCGTTGAAATGAAAATACTCTGGAAGATAATCGGTTATCCCCTTTATCTTTCCAAAGAGCGCCGAAAGGATCGACTCGCCCAGAGCACGCCTCATCTCCTTCAATCTCGGCAACTATTTTACAAGCTCAAAATAAAAAAAAACGCTCCGCCCGAGAAAAAAGGAACGTTTGAACTTGAAAAATCTCAAGCTTTATGGCCTTGGCCTCGTGTCAACCTGTGTGTGCGTATCTATCACCATCCAGCGGCATGCAAATGTGTATAACCCAATACCGCTGTCGGGACGGTGATGCCCCTCCGTGAAGAATATACATCCCTTTCTTACCCGTCTTCCGGGAGCTGTGTTCTGCACTGTGCTTGCATCCCGATGCCTCACACCGGTTGGCCCCTCCGTGTCAAGCGCATGTCCAAACCTTGTCCGGTGCCCGGTCGCCAGTCAGCGACATGTTATTGCAGCCCTTTATTTCGCATCGATTCCCACCTCCATGCTTGACACATCGCCCTGCCTTGCTCATTTTTTGGCTGCTGGCTACGGCTGGCTGTTGCAGTCCGGCACCTGGCACATTGGGCGCACACGATCCATGGTTGTCGCTTATATTTTAAAGGATTCCTGTATTGCGTGATATGTGTAGGTTTGTGTGTGTAGAGTATAGGGGTGTGGACAGATGTAACAACGAGGGACGCAGTGGACCATTGCGAACTCCATGCAAGGGAAGTGAGGAGGAGGAGGAGGCGTGCGTCGTGGGTGGCGACAAATGCAACAGACGTCATCGACAACTTTTGAGACGAAGGGCTTCTGTTTCAGTTTTTGACTTGATGCTGAGCGAGAGACCGATGCCTCGGAGGCCTCATTACGCAAACCAGGATTTTACAGTTTTTAAGGGTTTTCATGAGAAGTAAGAGGATGTGAGACATGTGTCTTACATGGTTGGAATCAGAAAAGTGAGAGAATGCTCGTGTCGAAGAAGCCTTCCCCCCCACCTCACATGTCAATCAAACGCGTCAAAGAAATCACCAGCTGCCCCCAGCGCAAATCCGTGCACCTGTTCAATTCGCAAGAGCCTACTATCTTGTACTTGTTTCCGTGTACTACTTTGCACAAATCTTTCACCTCTAATCGCCTACCCTACCTCGCCCTCCTGCCCTCCTTGTCGTTCGTCTCCTGTTACACTTGGATCGCGGCAAATTTGGCAGCCAACTCTGCGTCGTTCGATTGAACCTTTTTACGACGGATGTAATCCAGCGTGTTTTTGTAATAAGCCTCTATCTCTGCCGCGTGCGCGCTGCCTTCTCCAGGACCCCCACCCACAAGAGCCGCCTCATTACGCTTGTCGTTGATGAAGGCCACCAGAGCCGACACGTACTTCTCCGTCACGGTGGGACAACCGATCTCGTAAAAATACAAGTAATGATTCAAAACCTCCACGAACAGGTGCATATGTTGAGAGGATGCCATGCACATGTCGGCCGTCTTAACAGACCGCTGCAAACATTCAATTACACGCTTCGGGTCATGGTAATGACCTGGCTCGTCCGCGCGACCCACATAAAACAAATGAGATGCCAAGGCAACCATGCGACATTGATCGGGCTTTTTCAGGAGCTTGGCGGCGTACTGAGTAACCTTGGTGCTGAGGGCGTCATAATCGCTTTCCTCGAAATGCCGGGTCTGCAACAATGTCCCCGTCATAGAAGCCAGAGCCCGAATCTGAGACTTAGAATCCGTCAACTCATCCTCGTACAACAAAAACGCCTGAGTCACAAACTCATATGCGATCAATCTAAATGGTACAGCTTCGCATCGGTCCGCCGCTTGGGCCGCCTCCAAAAATAGCTTCAGGGCCAAATTCGCAAAATGCGGCGCAAGGGAAGTCAAAACCTCATGCACAAACTGAAATAGCTTCCTACATCCAAATTGCAATCCTGCTACCTCCTTCTTTCTCAATCCGCCCAGTCCGTCATCTTCCTCCTCCACAACAACTTCCTCGCTGCTCCCCGTCTCCCCCACTCCCCCCTTCTTCTTCTTCTCTACCTTCTCAGCCGCTGCTGATACACCGGCCGCCACCTCCCTCCTACGCACCTGCCGGACAAGCCGAAGTGTCGCAAAGACCAAAGGCGGCAAGGTGTACTGCAGCCTCTCCTTCGCTGCCTCCGCAAAGTGCTGACGCACCATCCGCAATATACGAAATTGGGTGTCCGTGTCTGGACTCACCATCACGTGCACCAACTGGGCAACCAATAATTGGTCCTCCTCCAACCTCCCTGCTTGATCCCCCCTTTCCCCTTCCCCACCATCAACCGCCGCTGCCAGCGATGTCGCATTTTCCCGCCTGGCCGCTGATGTCCGTTCCTCCTCCTCGTCCTCCCCTCCCCCCACCCCCGTCTCCCCTTCCTGCTGCCGCCTGATCGCTTCCGCTTGGGCTTCTTCGGTCCCCAGGACGTTTGGAGGTTCATCCTTTATGACAGGCACCACAATATTCAACAACTTCTCCACGCTCTCTAAATCACCAAGCGTGGATCTTGAGGAATAGATCGCTTTAAGCAGAGTCACTCCCACTTGCCTTCGGTTACCCCAGGGCAAAAACTCGAGCAAAGTCGCAAAATGCGGTAGCTCCAGCACGCGCAGAGCCAAGCTAGATAGAGGAAGGGTCAATAAGCGCTCCACCACCTCGACACCCTCCGCGTCCAAGGCAAAGGGCAGGGGGGCGACAATCACAGCCTCCTTCTCATGTTGCACCTTCTTGGCAGACAAAGAGGCAGCACAATTTCCCAAGCAAAGGTTCACGTACTGGAGCTGGCCTGGGTAAGACTGCAGAGCGTAATTAAGGAGCGATGCCTGCAGCCGCAGCACCTCCACCACCGAATACCCGGGCTTTTCCTCTACCAATTTGGTCACGCATCCATTGAACATGTCGAAAGTCTTCAGCTCCTGAGGGATCGCCTCGGGGTTGGCTTCTGAATAACTCGCTAGCCGGTCCATCATGCCTTCCAAGATTACCCTCACGTTCACCTTCTCCTTCAAGTGGGTACAGGCAGTCAGAAATTGCCTCAAGGTCGCAATATGGAATTCATCACCAAATGCCTGAATAATGCACTCCATCAAGTACGCCTGCGCCAAGGTATCCTTGCATTGCACCACCTGCTCAAGGAGGCGTGGCAGGATGTGCTCGGTGTAGGTAGCGGCATCCACCCCCTGTAATTGACTCAGACGGACAAGGTTGGTGCCCACTAGGATCCTTAGCTCCTGTCGCTCTTTCTCCCGTCGCTTTTTATCCTTGTTCTGGGCATTGGTCGGCTGCTGCTGCATCCGGCACCAAAGGCGGTTCGCCTCCGAGAAATTCTGAAGAATGAAGTCATAGGCGTCTTGCACCGTTCCTCCCTCCTCGTCCTCGTACGGGGTACCTACATCGGGTAGCTTGTCACGACTGACTTGCGAGAGGTAGTTGCGGAGGAAAAGACCACGCATGGGGTGCTGCACACCCTTGCACATTTCGACAAGGTCTTTCAAGATGTCTCTTGCAGGGGCTTCCAGCGACTTGATATAAACGCCGGCGACGGTGATGAGGAGATAAAGACGAGGGAGAACGTTTCCACAGCTCTGTACTTTCTCGTATAGCTCCACTACGGGCTTGCCTTGTTTTTGGAGACCAGTGAAGTAATCTTCCAAGTAACGGAGCTCGTCTAGGACTTTCATGTAAAGCTCGTAGTAGCTCTTGGGAGTGAGGAGGCCGGTGCGCAGCTCGCGGAGCATTTCAGAGGCGTGGGTCAAGGTACCTTTTAGATCGTCGTTATCCTTAGACATTTAAATGGGGAAAGTGGAAAGAAATGTATGAATGTAAAGGCAAGGGTAGGGATACTGTGTGCTGCTAGCTTGTTGAGGGAGTGGGAGAGATAAGGATGCATGCAATTGTGCGCTGAATAAATGCAACACGGAAGTCGAGGGAGCATGGCGATAAATGAAGAGGGATAGAAGCGTCGAGAGCGCATGCAGTCATTATTACTGAGGGGGAAAGAAGATAATTGTCTCCTTAAGAATGAGAGCAAGTGGCGCATAGCTGGGGTGAGGGGCTTTTGACTTGCGCACAGTGGCCCCCGCGCACTTTCCTGGGGGAATCCGCAAAAATGGACATACATCCCTTCCTTCGCTCATATATTTGAGCCTAGTGCAAGCTATACACAACAAACACACACAAGTCCGCCTCGGGCACAATTGCAGAAGGCGGACAATTCGCTAATAATACTCTTAAAACTTACCATGGCATGCTTCATATAAAACGCCTGCTCCTTGACCTTCCGCATAGCCTCCTCCAGGAACTTGGTCTGATCAATGTCCAGGGTCATGGCTGTGCGGGTGTGCCTTATGCGCGTGAAACAGATAGAGGGGATAAGCTCGCGCGAGGGGTCATGACGAAAGAACAGAGGGATGACGATGCTGGCTGGTAAGCTCGGGTAAGCTTGCCATGAGCGAGACCTCATAGGCCAATGACCCGCTGGCCATCACCATGATGGACACGTGTCACCGCGCAGAGACATCGTCCTAATTTCTCTCCTTCTTCGGCGTAGCTGCTAGAGGTCAAGAGGGATGTGTTGTATGTATGATCAGGCCTGGGGCGATGGCGAAGCTAAACGTTGCGGCGGCACAGTGTCGTCATTTTCATTAACTTCATTTTGCCCACCTCTAACCTACGACCCAGGTCATACCAAGCCATTACTGCAGCAGTACCGGGATGTCTTTGACCTTGGTTTTACTTAACCGGCTATGGTGTCTTTCCACCCCATATTTGGCGAGGGGTTTTGGCTACCACTTTCGCGCTTATCAACCTCCTCCATCCCACGACTTGCCTTTCAACGAGGATGCCTGATAGGCCAGGAGCCACCGACAATCTTTAACCTTCCCTTCGCCTACTCTCGCTTGCAAGAGGGCTCGACGTGTCTAGCTGCCGCGACCACAGAGCTTACCACGACCGCGGAACCCCTGCCACCGAGCGCCAGCGACAGCCTCAACTGGTATGCGCAGTGGTGGCCGATTTGTTTTACTCCCGTCACAGATAAGTTCAAGCCTCAGCCATTCGAGCTGCTCTCCATACCTATTGTAATCTGGTGAGACCCCCTGGCCGCGAGCTGGAACGCTGTGGAGGATACATGCCCTCATCGCTCGGCGCCACTGAGCGAAGGCCGTATCGACCGTCCAATGGATGCCTCGAGTGCCCTTATCATGGATGGACATTTGAGGGCAAGAAAGGAGCATGCACGCGGATCCCGCAGCTAGAGGATGGCGTCCCTGCTCCGGAAAGTCGGGCAGCGGCAAGGATCGCTGCGTACCCTACCACAGTCGCGCAAGGGATCATTTGGGTGTGGGCTCAATCGATCCAGTCCTTGGATGGCTACATGCCCGACACAAGCTTGGTTCCCCTTTGTCCGCCCCTGACCGAAGATCCTGATTCAGTATGTCTTGATGTGAGCCGCCACGTACCTTACTCGTACGAGCACGTGAAGGAGAACTTGCTGGATCCGAGCCATGTCCCTTTTACTCACCACGCCACAATTGGAAGGCGGTCCTACGCGGGTCCTATGCCTTTGAGACTGACAAGTGAGGTGTCTATGCAAGGCATTAAGGGCGCATGGGAACACAATATTCCAGCCTCGCCCATGACGAAAAAACACCTGGGGCGTGTCAGGCGCGAAACGGTATTCAATGCCCCATCCTATATGCACCACATCATTTCCACGCCCGAGCTGTCGACCTGGACGGTAACGTACGCCACTCCCTCGCGTCCAGGCAAGAGTCGCATTTTGGCCAGATTCCCATTCAAAATTCCTGAGGGCTCAAACAGCACAGACTCCGCGCCTCCTACAAAGAAGTCCTCCCTTATGTCCCGTCTAAGGGGTGCCCTGTTCTTGCGGATCCCGCACTGGCTGCAGCATTTGCAAAAGAATCGCGTACTCGATGACGACAACATTTTCTTGGCCGTGCAAGAACGGAGATTGGTTACGCGGCAGGGGGATTCAACGGCGTCCTGGGCCAAGCGCTATTACCGACCGACCAAAGCCGATTTGTTTGTGGCTCAATTTCGGAAATGGATACAAACATTTGGGGGAGGCGGTCCTTTTGGGCCTCTCACTAAAGAGGACTTAGAAGAGCTTGACTGTAAGACTTTGTCAGATGTATTGCTGAATCGTTACGAACAGCACACCCGACATTGCTCTTCCTGTAGCCGCGCACTTGCGACTGCAGCGCTGGAAGCCACGCGTCTTTGGGGCAGGGCTATTTATTGGCACCGTGGGCAAGGGCTTGCTAGATCTCGTTATGGTCCCAACCAAATCGTTGGTGCTTGTGACTTTGTCAGCCATGCTCTTGACTTTGATCTGGAAGCAGATGTGTGGCTTGGAAGAGGCCTTGCTGCGAGGGCCCTATCCTGCTCCACGCAATGTCGAATAGAAAAAGTCTTAAAGGTAATGTATATTTTAAAGGCGCACACATGAAGGGAAGAACACTGATGCCTGCTCTGATGCATGCGCGCTTGAGGTGGCGTTTTCGCAATTATGTTTTTTGCCAATCTGTGGTTGCCCCCAGAAATGCATGTGCAATTCCATTACCAGTGGTAGTAACACGCTTTCACAACATCACAGTGTAATGTTCGGGCTTGCATCATACCTGTAAGCAATCACACTTGCACTTGCACAATCATAACTGTAAACAATCTACGATCGTACAAATAATCCAAATGAGGCAAATTAGCAACCAAGAACGAATTCTCGAGCACCATCATTGCGCTCTAGCAAAATCACTTTCTTTAATGTTTTGGCGTCGAGAGAGCGCAAGGATCGCATTATTGCAGAATCACTTGTAATTTATATCGACTACCTATTTTTTAAGATGCCTCTCAGCGTTGCTTTTTTCATTCTACAAATTTCCTTCGTCATTTTCATATGTGGTACGCTTTCCCTCTTCCCCTTTGTTCACCGGTTCTTGAGTCAATCTGCGTAATACGATGCAAAGTCAGTGGCTTCAACCTGCTTGCTGGCCGCCGATAAGGCAGCTGCCAGCTTGCTTTGGCTACCATCTTTCTGCTTGCCTTCTTCTTTCAGGCTGCCCATGTATTCACCTCGCACAAAGACGTACGGCAGGCTGTCCTGTGTAACAATATTTGGCGTTCCTGCCGCCTTGACCACCTCTGCCCAGACCGGATCGTCGTGGCGTAATGCGACAACCTCAATATCAGTGGCAGCATCTACCCCTTGTTGCGCCGCCAAAAGGGCATGCGTCTCTTCGCAAGCCTTGCACGGAGATTTGACTGAGGGAACGCTCTGGAAGATCACGATTCTGTGGAAATGCAGCTTAGACTTCACGAACGCTTCTTCGTGGTTCAGCCAACCAAGGTCTCTGCCCAAAAGCTGAGCGAGCGCATGGTTCCAGGGTTGAAATGCCTCGTTCAAGTCCATCAATGAGCCCTCCGTCAAGTCATAGCCCTTTGGCACATCTATCTTGCGCACGACCTCGGCCGCAAAGGCCTCCTCAAAGGGGCATAGGCCCAGGAATTTGAAAACCTCGGCCACGACAGGCTTGGGGTCCCGGCTCAACTCCTCCTTTGTCACCACCAAAATTCGATCGATCCCCATGACGGATGCCCAGCGCATCAATTGAGGCAGATACAACGATGTATGGATCGTGCGCCGGGTCGGAGTGCGCATGAGTGGGGCCGTGCAAAAATCAATCTTTTTCCAGAAATCTGCCGCCTTGCTCTCGTTTAAGACAGCGCGCAAGTCCACGCGTGCCAAATGCTCCTGATAGCACTTACGCAATATCGGCACGGACACGCGCACGGCCTCGGCAAACGACTCGGTACCGTTAAAAAAAGTGTTGCGGTATTGACTATAGGCTCGGGAGGTTGGGTCCCTGAGAGAGATGATTGCCTTGGCGCTAGGGCTGTCGGCCACGATCTGCTCCGGGCTTTCATCCCCATTAATGTAGTACACGGTACCATCCGTCGTGACGAAATTCTCATCCGCCTCGATGAAGGGGAAAGCCTGCAAGCGGTCCTTGAAGTGGTCGCGGCCCGGGATATTCATATACACGCCCGTCTCCTTGAAATTCGAGCCGCGCAATGGGTGCAAAACTTGCGGATGCTTGGCAATAGCACCAAACAAGCTGGAGCTCGCGGCCTTGATCACACCCGGCATGATGACAGACGGCGCACAAATATAGTTGGAGGCCTCCGCGTGGGCTTTGGAGAGGGAAAATTTGGTCAGGTGAAAAGGGGCCCGGACACGGGCTAGCGCATCGGCATAGTAATCGCACTTGCGAGCGCATTGCGGGTCGATTTGCGAGGGATGCCATCGATCTAGGTGGATGTATTTTCCAATGAGAGCGGCCGTAAATGATGATGCCGTCCAGTTTCCTTCCATAGCCTCTCGACCCATTGCCACGACGGCAACAGATCCAGCAGGAGGAATTGAGGACACACCCTTGGTTTTGTTGCCGGTGGAATTACATGAGGGCCAATCGACTGAGGCGCGCGTCTCCAGCACATCGCTCTGGACATCGACCGAGGGCTTGGCACACTGTTGGAACGCCCCCTCAATGCAATCCGCCCCACCCTTTTGACTCTTGAGCATGCATTCGTGCAATGAATCGCCCTTATCGTCAAAGCGAGCCAACACACACCCAACGATGGGGTCCTGGGCCTTGAGTTGTAACACGTAAGGATGCTGACTGCCCGAATAACGCCACTTCCCATCATCAAACGTGCTGGTGGCCTCGACCGCCTCTGTGGCCGGGGAAGCTACGGTGCCGCAATCCTCCGCGAAGCTCCATATTCGCCTGCCTGTTGGCAAGGGCTTTGTTAAAAGCATTGTGAAGTCCATGTAAATGCCACCCGTCTGCCAAAGCCGGAAGAGGCGAATAAAGTGGTTAGTCTTGAAATCTTGAACGGCATTTTCCGTCTTGGTGAAGATGGATTCCTCAAAAATAGTCTTTTGTAGACGAGGGAATAGAACGGTTGTGAAATAAGTAAATCCGGGGCGATTGGGATCCTGCAGCTCGAGCAGAGATTTCTCCGACACAATATCAAACTGCACGTTGTAGCCTCGCTTCTGATACTTCTCGAATTGCATGTACGACAAAGTGTTGGCGTAGTCGTGACGCGTGGCCCTGGAAGGTGCAACCACCAATGTTCTGACCTTTGCATTGGGATACTGAGTGAGAACAGATTCAAGCGACCGGTAGTTGAGCAGCGAGAAGCGTTCCGCCGGCAGGGTCCAGTCCATGTAGATGTGGATGTCACTGTCTTGTCGATGAGCAACGAGCGCCTTCTTGCTCGGGTCGGAGGTTTCCACCGTGATGAAGCCCGCATTTAATTTGATGGGCTCGCGAGTGGCAGGTATCATCGCCGCCTCGGATTCGGCAGCAGCAGCAGGGGGGGCCTTATGTTCAGCAGCAGCAGGAGCTGCTTTATCCCTTTGAGTTGTGTCTGTGGCCGTGTCGGCAGACTTTTCTTGTCGAAGGGATGCCCGCTGTTCTGGCTTGGGCTTCCGCATCGGTGCTACTTTGTCCCTGTCCTCCGCCACGGAGGCCGCCTCGTACTGCAAGGCCTTGTGTGGAGTCCTTGTGATGACGATTTGGTGTTCATTTGGGTCGTTGTTGCTCAACGTTGAGAAGATGAAGGGAAAGATGCAGACAGCGGCCAAGAAGCCCACCAGAGGCGTGTTTAGTCTCCACAGCGGATGCCTTTTGAGCACGGTAAGAATCTGCATGGCTGTGAATGGTTGTGGATGTGGTAGAATCGGGATATCGCTTGTTGGTAACAGGCGTGCGCCAGGTCGAATTTCGATTATGGGCGGGCAATCATCGGAGAGAAAAAGCGATGATGAATGCTGACGCGCACGGACGCGCAGCGGGAGGTTCTTTTTCGCGCAGCTTGGCCTGAGCTAGGACATTTTGCGTCCCGGGGATGCATTAAAATGTGAAGAGTTCTTTTGTCATGATTCCATATGTTTGTCGTTCTCCCAATGCTGCAGCACAATCAAGTGCGGCCACTTTTCGGCGTGGCCCATAATACTGCTAAAGAAATCTTCCGCTTCCCCCACCGCCATCCTTCGCTCGAAAACTAAAATTTTATAAGCACCCATACACAAAAGTATGCATTCAATTGCACAGAAATGTATTGAGACTGACGACAGCAGCGCTCTTACGCTCCTGGAAGAAATGATGATGGCGGCCACCATCACCACGGGGTCTAGGCTATTACCACCCCCTAAGTCCACAAAAGCTGACAATGCCTCTTTTGGTAGCAGTTTAAAGGCGGGCTTCCTCACCAAGTCTTCCTTTCGAGATGCACAGTATCATAACAGCAGTAGTAGCGGCAGCAGCAGCAGCAGCAGCAGCAGCAGCAACAGCAGCAGCGACAACAACACCCAAATCGCTGTTTCCATGTCCTCGCCCTCGTCTGCATCAGCAGAGTTATTGGCTGAGAAGATCTTGTCTTCCCCTTTGCTTCGAAAGGCCCTCGAGAATCCTCGCTTCCAAGTCATTTTTACCGACCTCGGCTCCGACCCGCAAGCTACCCTTGTCCGCTATCAGCATGACAACGCCGCCATGGGTTTCCTGAGAGGGCTCATGGGGGCTTTAGGCGAGCATTTTGAAGAGTTGGGAAAGCAGCAGCAGCAGCAGTCAGGCCAGAACAAGACCAACGCCGCATGTCCCTTGATGCAGGCAGCTCTCGAGAAGGCAGATAAGCAGAAAATTCAGCCGGTGAATGATCTCGAACAAGACAAGGCAGAGCAAGAGGCCGTCAATCGCATTTTGCGTGACCCAGAGCTGCGGAACCTTCTTCTCGATCCAACGATGCAGACGGTACTTCAAAGCTTTTCAGAGAGCGATAAGAATAGGGGCTCGGTGTTACACAAGTACATTCCATACCCGATCATCGCCGCCAAGCTGGGTAAGCTTGCTGATGCGGGCCTTATTCAGACTAAATGATAACATGCGAATTGACATGAAGATAGCTCTGAATGTAGGCGACAGAGGCACTGTACGCGCAATCTTTTGTGGAAGCAATAAATTGCTTTTAACACAGTTACCAGCACCTAACCGAGACAATCCTGTTAAAAAGAATGTCGCCTCGCTTCCCCAACAAAAGCCATGCGCACACGGTTTCTTTTCCTTATATTCTTTCTTTTTCTGCTTGTTTAAAACGCAAGTTGCTGTCAAATCTGCAGTCAGCAGGGGCATTTTAAAGGTGGGTTTAAAATGCAGACAGATGGGTGCCCGCACAATGTATCCGGCCAACAATGCCTCTCACACGAGAGATCTCGCCCTTGTTCCTATAGATTGAATCTAAGCTCGCTGTTTCCTGTTTCTCCCCTCCTTTCTCCCTTTCTCCCTTTCTCCCTTTCTATCTCCCTTCTCTACTGTCATCTGTCTATGCAGGGGCGATTCCGTCGTACACCCGGAAAGAGTCGGCCATGGTAATACAGTCATCCCCAATCTTCTTCCAGCGCGTCGCCGTCGTGGCGATCCACAACGCCTGTATATTCTTACCGACCTGCGTCACGCTCGCCACGCCCTTCCGGTCCACCGTGAAGCCCGCGCCAGTCAAGAGCTCGTACTTAAACTCCACAATCGTGTACTGCGCTCCATTCGACCCCTTGGCCCCCGGGCGTTTTTTCAGCACCTTGAAATTCTGGTAGACATTCGCGCTCTTTTGTCCGATGGCGCGGGTTACCACCTCCCCAAAATACTCGTTCGACTGCTGGTCGATCTTGCCGGATTCGGGCCCGTCCCCCACAAAGAAGGCGGCCGAGTCGCCCTTTTGGTAGTCCCCGGCCGAGATAGTGCCTTCCTCCCCATTCTTGTCAATGCTGGGCTTGCTCACCACCCACAAACTCGGGTACAAGAACTGCACCAACAACGTATCACGCTCTTTCCTGGCGCCCGCGGCTTTGCCGTACACTTCTACCAATGGCGAGAAGCCTCCGGGAACATCAAGAATAGGAGGCAAGCCGTAGCCCGCCAACTCGTTGTTGATCTTGGCCAAGCCCGCCGCTTGCGCCGGCTGCACAAATCCGACCTTACCATCCATGAGCAAGGGTGCCATGTTCACCGCAAGCCCCACGCCAGCCACCTGCCCCACCACGCGTTGCAAGAATCCCAGTCGGCTGCTGTCGCCCGGTGTGGTCTCCGCGTACTGTTTGGTGCTTGCGCAACCCTCCCCCAGTCTCATCGGCTGCGGCAAGACAAAGCCTTGGGCCACGCCCATCAGCACGCACAAAAGCGCCGCGGACTGCTTCATTATGCCTGTTTTGAAAACGGTGCGTATGGGTGAAGGAATGAGTGAGTCGAGACGAGACGAGGGGAGGTTGTTTGGCGGATGGTGGCCGCATCGCGTCCTACATCCATGCCCCCTGAAATACCAGCTGTGCTGCATTCACGAGAGCGGCTTGGAGATGATATTGATGCGATTGACGAATCGTTGCATTGCTAAGCAGGGGAGAGAACTTAAATGACAGGAATGAAGGTGTCGTTTATGATCGTGAGCACAAGCACCCAAATGCCCAAATACCCTCCTCCCTTCTCGGCAAGAGTGACTAACACCCAACCAACGCCTCAAGCCACACAAGGCAGACAAGGATATGGAACCACCATCACCACGAGGTATCTTCTCCAACCTCTTCCGGAAGACTACGATGCCTCTTCCCCAAACTGCCCCTCCCATTAGTGCCGCTGCTGCCCTTTCTATTCCGGGCACCGCCGCGAGCATAGACCAAGAGCGCCGGGAGCAGCGTCTGGCCAAAAACAGAGAAAGTGCACGTCAGAGTCGACGGCGTAAGAAGGAAAAGCTGGAGTTGCTGAGCGAGAGAATGTGTGAGCTGAACGAGGAGCTTGAGGACCTTCGGCAAGCAACCGCGACAAGTATTGACTCCCTGGACATGCCCACATGTGAAGAACTCCACGCCTTGCGGACATATCGCTTTGCCCGCTTGTATCGCATCATTTCGTCACCCCATATTTGCTTTTGGATGTGGCTGCACAGACAAACTTTTACATGTCCGCCGCCGTCATCCTCCTCCTCCACGACCTCGGCCAGCAAAGTTGGAGAGCACCTGATGCAACTTCGACAAGAGCAAGGGGGGCCACAAGGATGGGATGCTAGAGATGGACACAAACTGTGGCCGCTGCTTTGCTTCGAGCTGCAACTCAAGGGCGAGCAAGAAGAGCGGGCCCGCGCCCTTTTTGGACAAGCGTCGAACGTCGAAATGGAGGATGAAATGGAGGCCTTAGCTGGCGTGGTAGAGGCTGCCAGCGTTTTGGAAAAAGACTTGAAGATCACAACTCAGCATATGCAGGCAAGAATGACTGCAGTGCGACGGCTTCTGACGCCGGCACAGATAAAGATACTTGAGGGAGGGCGAAATATTGAGGTGGAAAGAGGATGATGGATATGGAAGACATAAAGATGTCTAAGTAAGGTGTGTAGACTGATTACTGATTGTAAATTTAAAGAAAAGAGAAGAAAAATCAAGAGCGAGCTTACAAACAGTTTTTGTATCGTGCTGTTAATGTTTACTTCGAAACCTACTTATCTCCTGGCGTTGATAGCTGTTTTGGGCTTAACCCTCTGGTTGGATGGTGGGCGTTTTGTCCACAAGTCCTGCTAAACTCTATGGAGGGGGTGGTCTCTCTCTGTCCCGTGTTCCGCCTGAGAAAGCTTCCACTGTGTGCGCGGCAATCGTGAGAGTGGATGAACCATGTTTCTCATTAATTCATGCCGTTTCGCCGCTCCATGACGCGCACGGGACAAGCTTGTTGCTACTGTTACTGTTTTTGTTGTCATCCCTTTTCTATTGTACGTGTGGTTGGTTTAAGACTTCGTCTGTCAAATCTCTCTTCTCTTCCAGGGGGGAAATCGTGTGACACAGAAAGCCGACCGCAGGCTGCGGGCGACCACAAAATCCGTGTGCCAAGGCATTGGAACTTGGGCCTGCCACTGCAGCGCTTGTCCTACCTTTATCGGTCTCTCTGTTCAATCAGCCAGTTACGTTTCTCTGGCCCTCCTCTCTTCCGCTTGTTCATTTCTTTGTCTATGGGATTCCTATGCACATATCACACAGTGACGGGAGCCCCAGGGCAGAAAGGAAGACACATGCGGAAGCCGCATTGAGAAATGCGAAGCGTGTAGACTCTCCTTCCTCCCTCGATCACTGTTAATTTGTATTCATATCTACTCAATGAAGCTGGATACTGCTGTGTCCCTTTACTGTTCCCGATGCACTTACTCTCTATCTCTCTATTCACTTTGTCCGACATGCAACTTACCCCGATGGGTCTTACGCCGACTGCTGGCCGGGTGGCACGTCGCATACGCACATACACCAATCTACACAATCACACACCCTCTCTCTCTCTCTCTCTCTCACTTTCCTTCTCTCTAGACGTCCACGTACCAATCCCACCCGCTCTCCTCCAACATCGCCGGTGCCGTCATCAGAGACGGGCACGCAGCCGACACCGTGCTGCTGACAACAGTACCAAGGCCCAGCGTCGCAGCTGCCTTGCCCACATACCCACTGACCTTGTACTTGTTTTGCAATAACCATGACGAGGAAGAAGCGGAGGAAGAAGAGGATACCACAGGGGCGAAGCTGTAGTTGCTGGCGCTGTAGTTCTCCTCGGGGGCAGCGCGGCACTTGGCTGCCACCCGCTCACTGAAGGGTCGAGAGTCTCGTTGCGAAAGCATGGGCCGGACCAAGCCAGCGGCAGGAGGGCTGGGCGCGACTGCAGCTGCTGCTACTGCAGCTGCTGCCGACCCGAAGTTCAAGACAGACGGGACACGGGACCCCCCACGGCTGAAGCTGGTGGACTGGCTCATAACCTTCGCGCCGGCGCTGAAATACTCAAAAATTTCTCTAAAAGAGTATTCTCGCACCATAGCTGCCTCCTCTTCCTGCTGGCGTTGCTGCTCTTCCTCCGTCCAGCCTGCGGCCCCCGCCCCTGACAGCTGCTCCGAGGAGCAGACCGAATTTGAGGTGGTACAGGCCGAGTTACTTTCACTCCCACTCTCATGCAGAAACAGACCGCCCAAAGAGGGCATGGTTACGGGTTCCATCGTATGACCAGGGGCCGTAGGCGTTGGTCGGGCGAGGCGGACATCGTCTCCCTCGTCCCCATCCGAGTCGCTTCCATCCGTGGCAGTGTCGTCGCCGTCGTCATCGTTCTCGTCATCCGCCAGCTCATCCATGCCTTCACCTTGTTCCCGGGTGTAGAGGAACCAGTCGAGAGTTTGTTCCTTGGTCATAACATGCTCCTCCAAACCAGCAATGCGCCCCGCGCCGCCGGCACACGGATACGAGGCAGTAGCCAAGGCCTTGACCTGGTAGTTGAGAGGACTATTGTTGTTGGTGCCGCTGGTATTAGAGGAGCTGGTGGAATACGGCTTGTGGTGGTTGTGGTTGTTATTGCACTCGCTGTGACTGGCGGGGGGGGTAATGGAGCTGCAGGTGGCCCGTGCATTTTCCACGCGCTGCAATGCTCTCTTGAGCCGGCTGGTCTGGCCCGTTGACTGGATGTCAAGCCACACGAAGCATCCATTCTGCTGGCATCGCAAAAGCGAGCCCGATTTCCTTCTCATGGCGTTCTGTGGGTGAATACGAGTGGAAGGGAGTGATGAGATGTGTGCAGCAGATCCCAGACCCAGAACAAAGTGGTCGAAAAGAAGCGGGTCGATACATGTGTCGCACTGCAAATTCCCCGCCGCCTTACTCCCCTACTTTCCCCTCATACCCAGACATACCTTGTACTCAAGTTTGTCCTCGTCGGTCAACAAGTCTAGGACGCTGGAGCCAATGTGCCGAATGGTCGGGCCCGGAAGTCCCAAGGCCCACAGGAGGTCGTCTGAAGCGAAGACAATCACTCCGCGCATGTCGCAGACACAAAGCAAATTATCGCGCAGGGACACGCGAGCCAGGGTCACCGTATTATGCATGCTGTTGAGTGCTGGTGAGGATGTATGAAGACCCGTGGTGTGGTAGGGACGGGGGAAGCGTGGGGTGAGGCCGGGCGCGTGTCAAGGGAATCAACGAGCGGAGCGGATCAAGCAGATGCTTAGTGTCAAGTGTCAACCAAGGCCACCGGCGGTGCGTGCCACAGGGCACACAAGGAGCATGGACTAGAACACAAGCATACCCAAATACCTAGGGCCCCCATTTCAATAGCCAAGAGCACGTGCACAATCTATGACACACGCAAGGACCCACCGAAAGCGCAAGGGCATTTCTGGGGCCTGCAGTTGACATCAACAACACTGTTCTGGCTTCTCTTTGTGAGTGCAGTTGAATGCAGGCCACACGTCGATGTGCGAGCGCGATCATGATGCAGAAAAAAAACATGACCCAATTCAGGACGCCCAGGGCAGTGATTGGACAGAGTGGTGGAATAGAGAAAGAGAAACAACACTAGCGCGCATCCGCAAACATTCCTTTATCCTTCTGATTCTCTCATGCTGAACAGACGGCCCCCGGACGGGGTTTGCATTATTTTCAAGATGAAGAAGCATCTGTTGCCCACCGGCCGAAAGCACCATGGCCCACCACCACATGGGGAAAGGAAAAAAAAATTATTTTCGTTGTCGATAAACCAATGTTGAGCCTCTCGACTCGGTTATGGCTGGTGGATCTGGATTAAAAGGCACGTGGATTTTTCACGTGGGAAAGCGTCTCAGGTGTATCCGATTTTTTCTCCCTCGTTCATATGTTCTCTTCTTCGGCAACAGAGTTTGCTGGCAGGAAGTCGCCCGGCCTGCAATTTAATGACATGCTTCACGGGGCGATGTATGGCAAATCCGCCTGAAGTGCGTGTGGGGGGTCAAATTAGCTTTTCGTGCTGACATCGCCTCCCAATAATTCCCTCCGCCAACAGGATCGAAGAGCGCCCTGATCTCGCCTTTCCCCCGACATGTCGGGTGATGCCGACGCTTATACATTGCCTCGACCTCGCCTTCTGTATGGCAAGGATTTCGCAGGGAAGGAGATTTTGGTCATGGTGACTCCAGATAAGGATGAGGAGGGGGAAGAGGAAGAGGAGGAAGAGGCCGCGGTACAAAACCAACAAGGGGCCAGAGAGCCTCTCGTTAGCACCAGCACCAGCAGCGATGCTGCCTGCCTTTTTTCTACAGAAGTGGCAGCAGCAACAACAACAGTAGAAGCGGCAGCAGCCAGGCCATACCAGGGTACCAATACTATTGTCATGATGGAGTGGGAAAAGGAGTACATGGAAACGTTGGTCGAGGCCTTAGCCATCAATGAGGACGATGAGGTATGTCTTGGGAGAGAAGAGAGGGAGAGAGCAGGGAAGCGATTGGATTCTTTTCTTTAGTACTGTTTATGCATTATTCTGAGAGAAACAATATATTCTGACACTTCCTTCAGCTTCTTTGATTTCTCACTCCTCCCCGGATGCTTACAATTGGTTAGGGCGTGTATCTGTGGTCTTTCAAAAAAAGACTTTCGTCGAGTACATCGTCTCAGGCACGGAATGTGGTCTTCATACTCAAAGTCTCACTGCTTGTGAGTCATGAATACTGATTTGATTTTAAACGTCTGGTTGATTTTGATACAAAGTCCCTCTCTTTTCCCTCTCCCTCCCAGGTGCTTGAAATTGGGTGGGGACTGGGCTACAGTGCTACGGCCATCCAAAAGCGTCGACCTAGACGACACGTGATTGTGGAGTGTGACTCCGGGGTGATGACACGGGCTGAGGCATGGAAACAAGCACTTTTGAAAGAAGAGGGGGGTGGGGAGGAGGCTCCTGGCAGCAGCCACAACAACAAGAGCAGTAATAGCAGCAATAACAATGACAGCAACGAGAGCAGCAGTCGTAATGGAAGAATGAGTATTGTCCTTGTGCAAGGTTATTGGCAACAGGTTTTAGCGAGCCTGGGCCAGTTTACAGCTGTACTGATGGACGACTTCCCCTTACCGTTGGAGGGGCTTGGGGAAGAGGATGAAGCGCGGGTGTTGGCCTCGACTGGCGGTTCAAGGTGGCATCATTTTCTGGATTTGATTGTTAGGTGAGATCAAAAAGAGGGAAGGACTGAAGGAGGGAGTAAGGGCTGTGCTTACACAGTCATATAAATTCGTTTGATTTCTTTCTCAATTGAGTTCTCAAACCCATCTATGATCTATTTTTGACCTTTCCCCTGAATTTGCGTGTGCATGTGATTATTTTTATAGTTTTAGAGGCAAGATATTCATAAATTCGGATCGCCTGTATGGTGCTTGAGAAGGGGACCGAGGAGAAAGCTGGTGCGATGAAATTTCTCACACTTGCATTTATACTCTTCAGTAAGCTTTTATTTGTCCATGGCTCACTCTTCTCGTCCTCATTCACCCCCTGCCTTGTCCCCAACAACACGCAGTTTCCATCTCCACCCTGGCGGGCGTGTCACGGGCTACTTGAGCCGGGACCTCGAACTCGGTCGTTGGGATTGTTCCTACACCCGACGGCCTACGCAAGTGCTGGTGCCATCCAACTGTACATATGCCACCCCCGGACTGCAAACATACTTTGTGCCGCTCGTGAAGTGGAAGGGGGTGGGAGGGGGTAAGGGAGAAGGAAAAGGAGGTAGAGGAGGAGTAGGAGCGGTGGGCTGCACACATTTTATCACTGGTCGGGGTAGGGGTGATTCGGATATAACTACGCAAGACAAACAAGATGGACAGGAAGGGATGGTGGCATTTGACGACGGTACAATGGCCCGGAAAAGGCAGCGTATGTTGAAGTATGTATTGGAGGCGCAAGGTCGAGAGCGGAAATCATATTAGGCATTCCCTTCGGGTCGGGGAAAGGAGGATGTGACGGCTAAATGATAGGACTCACGGAAGGCGGAGTAAGGCCAGCCAGCCGACGGAAGAGAAATGAAATGATGTACAGCGCTGCGAATTACCAAGGTCATGTAAAGAAGGAAAGGAAGAAGAAAAGAAAGTAAAAACCGCATGAGGTACAAGCATGGAACCATGTCACACAACGTCGCAGCCTGCTCTGCTCCTTTTGCGTCATTATCTCATTCGCCACCAACTTTCTCCGTGGGCTCGTGGCAATGAGGAGGAGAGACATCCAAGGCTGAGCGAAATGCAAAGCGCTGGACTGGGAGCGCACCCTTCTTGCTTTCTGTCCACCTGGACCCGTCTTGTCATGTAGTGAGTGGGCCTTATCCTCTAGGCCTTGCCGTTCCTCGCAAGGTGGATCTCACCCTATGCCACGGGCTTGATTGGCTGCAGCCGCTCTCAACAACCGCCGCCTGTTCATCATGCATCTTCTTGCACTCGCCCCTTCCCTGGCGCCGTCACGCACAGGGCCTGGATCCTCGTATCCTGTCCGCTGCTTGCGCACTATTGAGGCTTGTGCCTGTGCCCTGGTTTGCAGGCGAGGATGGCAAAAGGGAAGCGGCATGTACGGGACGGCGGGCAGCAAGGGATGATGCAAGGACGAGAAGGTCTCTTTGGCTTGGCCTCGACATCAACAAGAATCACTCTCCTTTCGTGTCTATCACCGTACAAACAGCACAGGGGTCACATCACCACATAAAAGCGTGCGACTAGACGATAGTGATTGTTTCGAAGGCCTGTGGCGGGCGCTGTGCAGCAAGTCCGGGGCCAGCTTTCTCTTGGGCTTCGACCAAATACGTCCAACAACATAAGCGGAGCCCACTCTCACATCCCCCTCCATCTCGCACACTTTATCACAGGATGGCGTTCGCTGCAAGCCGAATGCTCAAGAGGGGCTTGACCTCCTTCAGGGGGGCTGCCCGTGCTTCCACGCCTGCTGCCTTCTGTAAGTGTCTTGACCCAGGGGTTGGGTGCGACTGGAGGCATGAGTGGGTGTGCATTTGTAGAGACAGCTATGGGCTGGAGTATGTTGAGCATGATTCGCTGAGAGTACTTCCCTTCCCTTGCCATGAATTGGTGGAGAGGGGCGCAGAAATTGTGTATGCGTATGTATGCGTATGTAAATGCCTGAGACTGACCCTGTCCCCGCTTTTCTCTTCATTAAAACAGCTCGCCGATGGATGTCTCAGGTGGCCGAGGCCCCTGTGAAGGATGGCCGCGTGCTCCAGGTCATTGGTGCAGTGGTGGACGTTGAATTCGACGACAAGCTGCCCCGTGTACTGAACGCGTTGGAGGTGGAGGTCGAAAAGGGCCGCCCCCGTTTGGTCCTCGAGGTGGCCCAGCACATCGGTGAGCGTGTCGTGCGTACGATTGCCATGGATGCCACGGAGGGCCTAGTGCGCGGGCAGAAGGTCTGTGACAAGGGCGATGCGATCCAGGTGCCCGTCGGCCCTGGTACCCTTGGCCGTATTCTGAACGTGATCGGCGAGCCCATCGACGAGAAGGGCCCCATCAAGGCCGCGGCTCAGTGGTCTATCCATCGCCCTGCCCCCCTCCTTACGGAGCAGGGTGAGTCCGATGCTATCCTCTCTACGGGCATCAAGGTCATTGACTTGATCGGCCCATACTCCAAGGGCGGGAAAATTGGTCTGTTCGGCGGTGCGGGTGTGGGGAAGACGGTCGTCATCATGGAGCTGATTAACAACGTGGCCATGAACCACGGTGGTTTCTCCGTGTTTGCCGGGGTCGGAGAGCGCACCCGTGAGGGGAATGACTTGTACCACGAGATGATTACGTCTGGTGTGATCAAGATTGACAAGGCCACCGGCTCGACGGATGGGTCCAAGGCCGCTTTGGTGTATGGGCAGATGAATGAGCCCCCTGGAGCGCGTGCCCGTGTCGCCCTGACGGGGCTGACGATTGCGGAGTACTTCCGTGACGTAGAGGGGCAGGATGTGTTGCTCTTCGTCGATAACATTTTCCGCTTCACGCAGGCCGGTGCTGAGGTGTCGGCTTTGTTGGGCCGAATTCCGTCCGCTGTCGGGTACCAGCCCACGCTGGCTACGGACATGGGGGCGCTGCAGGAGCGAATTACCTCTACCCTGAAGGGGTCGATTACCTCGGTGCAGGCTGTGTACGTCCCTGCCGATGACTTGACGGACCCAGCCCCCGCCACGACGTTCGCCCACTTGGACGCTACCACTGTGTTGTCTCGTAAGATCGCGGAGTTGGGGATCTACCCCGCCGTGGACCCCTTGGACTCCTCCTCGCGATTGATGGACCCCGAGTACGTCTCCCTCGATCACTACAAGACGACGCGTGACACGCAGAAGCTCCTCCAGGATTACAAGTCCCTGCAGGACATCATTGCCATTTTGGGTATGGACGAGCTCTCGGAGGAGGACAAGCTGACCGTGGCCCGCGCGCGAAAGGCCCAGCGGTTCATGTCCCAGCCGTTCCACGTCGCGGAAGTGTTCACGGGATTTAGTGGGAAGTTCGTGCCGCTTGAGGAGTCCATCTCGGGTTTCGCGGAGATCTTGAAGGGGACTTACGACGATATCCCCGAACAGGCTTTCTACATGGTGGGGAACATCAAGGACGTGCAGGATAAGGCTACCAAGCTTGCCAAGTCCCTCGAGAAGAATGTGAAGGGATCTGCTGCTGCTGCTGCGGCGGCGTTGCAGTACTCGTTGGGCGGTCAGGCGGATTTGATTACCAAGGGAATGGAGCAGTATGGTTTGAAGAACGATAAGTCGGCGTCGCAGATTCAGTCGGACATTGAACCTTTTACCGTCCCCCCCTCCCTTATCTCCGGGTTTGACTCTGTGCCGGGTGTGGGGTCCGAATCGTCCGAGGCGGAGATCAAGGAGAAGTTCACTGAGGCGTTCAATGCCCTGACTCCCGAGCAGAAGACCGAGGCCAAGAACTACGCGAAAGCCTTCCTCAGCAAGGACTGGAAGCAGTTCATCGACCCTGAGATTGAGCAGTCCGCAGCGGCTGACAAGGATGAGTGGCCATGGGCTGGACCGGAAGAGCTGCCGGAGGAGTACCTGAAGATTGATGTGCCGGAGGACATGATGGTGGAGCCGCCCAAGGAGTGGTGGTTGGTGAAGCACCCCAAGTGGGTGGCGAAGTTTGGGAAGGACTACGCGGCTAAGTACACGCCTGCCAACTACCGATAAGCAGGGGAGTGATATGAATGGATAGATGACTTGTTCTTATGGTGACAAGTTTTCGGGGGAGAAAAGGTGCACTTATGTAGGTTGTGTAGGAGGGCGGAGGATGAGGATGACGAAGGGTTAAGCATGCTTGAGGTAGGGTTGGAAAGGTTAAAATAGAGTTAGTTTGTGTGGATGGAGGCTTCGGCCTTTGTTTGTGTCCAGTGCTGTTGTTTTGCCCTTTCTCTATTCAACCTCATGTAATGCCTCTTATCGGGAAGTAGTGGAGAGCGGATGAAGACGTTTTTATACGTAGACAATAATGGGAAGAGAAGGAGGAACAGTAGAAGAGAGAGCCAGAAAAGCGAAGCGAAGAGGTGAAGAAAAATGAGTGTTTTGGTGTTTGGTTTTTTGTGCCTTTTGATATTGGTGAGGCCGCTGTTGGTCCGTTTTTCTGATATGACCTGCTGCAGTGTCAGAAGGAAATTGGAGAAAGCGGGAAGAGAGAGGCTACAAGAGAGAAAGGGAGCTTCACGCCTCTGTTGTTTTCCTCCGGGCTCTTCTGTGCGATGCTCGACGTTCGTCGAGAGTCTTAAGTAGGGCTGCGGACCCAATAAGGCTTGCGGCTCCAACGCACGGAAATTGGGAGGGAGCCAGAGGATAGAGTCGCCCTGCAAGGTGTGAGAGAGGAAAGTAAAAAGAAAAACCAAGACGAGAACCAAGCTGAAGGAAGGAAAAATGCGTTTCTCCATACTTAAAAAACGGCTTGTTCATTTCGTGAAGGGTGAATTTGATTTTCCACCATATGGTTTTCTTATTTAATTGCTTTGTTATCACTCTCCGGTGCCCAAATTGTTGCGCGCAAGTGTCTCAAGCGTACGCCTAGATCATGCGCATGTCATCTCATATCTCATCCTCTATTTAGCTCTTCGAACTTTCTCGCGGCTTGATCCATCTCACCCTCTACTTCCTCACCCTCCAAAACCCCAGATGTAGTGTCGCTATGATAAAAAAACAGTTACCATCCTTCACCCCTTCCTCCTTCTCATCCCTTCGCCCCTCACGAATCATCATACAGCCTGACAATCAGGCCCGACCGTAGCTTCGGCTCAAACCAAGTCGCCTTCGGAGGCATCAATGCCTCCGCATCCGCAATATCCATCACCTCCTCCACTGCCACCGGGAACATGGCAAACGCCACGACCCCCCATGCCCTCTCTCCCTCCACCAACCTCTCCAGCTCCTCCGTTCCTCTCGTCCCCCCCACGTACTTCATCCTCTCATCCTCCCGAGGGTCCCCAATCCCCAACACAGAGGCCAATACATGGTTATATAGCAGCTGCACATCCAGGGAGTTTACCGGATCCTTTTTCGGTACTGACATCTCGCGCACCTTAAGCCTATACCATGTCCCTCGCAGGCACATACCCACCTCCCCTTTGGCTGCTGGTGAATGACTCTCCTCCCTTTCTACTTTTCCTGCAGCAGCATTGGCAGCGGCAGCAGCACTCAGCTTGCGTACCTCAAAATGCTCGCTGACCCTTCCAATGAATTCCTCCTCTGTCCAACCATTCAGATCTTTCACCACCCGATTATACTCGAATATTTTCAACTGATTCGCCGGGAACAACACCGCCAAAAAGAAGCAGAACGACTCGTTCCCCGTCACATTCTGCCCCGCCGCAATCGCCTCTTTGATCTTCATCTCCCCCACCCTAAATGCACTGGCAGAACGATGATGTCCGTCTGCAATGTACGTATACCGGATACTCTCAAACGCACGCCTTATGGCACTCACGGTCGGCTCATCGCTTATTGGCCAGACCAAATGCTCAATCCCGTCATCCCCCGCTACAAAAGACGTCTCGGGCGGCCTCGAGCTGGTCACGGAGGTCACCAGCGAGTCCAGCCCCTCGTGAGGCTTGTACATGATAAACACAGGGCCTACATTGGCATTTTGGGTGTAGGTCAATCGGGTTCGGTCGTTCTCCTTCTTCACTTGTGTTTTTTCGTGGCGTTTTATCACCCCTGTAGCGTACTCTTCCACAGAGCAAGCGCCGCATATCCCATGCTGGAGGTGGTCGCCCATCCGCTGCGCATAAATATAATAGGAAGGGCTATCATCTTTCTTCAACCATCCTCGGGATATGAACTCTTGCAGATTTTTCGCTCCGCGTTCGTACACCCGCAGGTCATAAGGAGAGAGGCTGGCGGGCAAGTCGATCTCAGGCTTGTTTACCCGAAGAAAGCTGCTTTCCTTTCCATCAGCTAGCTTGCGAGCTTCATCGGAATTGATAACGTCGTAGGGAGGGGCGGCGATGGTGCTGGCGAGGGGGGCGGGTGGCCGATAGGCCTTAAACGGCATGACCCGCACCATCCCGAAGAATGCGGACGGGGACGAAGACGATGGCCGGCACGGAAGGGGCAAGGGAAAAGGCGGGACCTGTAGGTCTGTGTATGAATGGAGGAAAGAGTGAATGTATAGAGCGGTGATGGAAAAGGGGATGACGGTTGCCAAATGCGCCGTCCTCGACAACCTAGCGTCTAGGAAACACGTATCTGTCGATATTGTTATTTGATGCTTCAGCGCGTTAACAACTATGACTCGCTTGGCTTGGACATGTCCCACAATAAGGATTGCAAAATAAAGTTCGACACGCATATGTAAACGCTAGAGTTTGCAGGACATAGTAAATATGCCCTGTGGCACATGCAACAACACAGCCGCTCAACAAAAGAAACATAATACGGCAGACGCAGTTGCAGGACTAATTCATGCGGGAGAGGCGGTATGATATTCCCACGGCATTCCCCTCGTTTCTGTCAAGTCAATACGAGAGGTGCCTGTCTTTCTAGGGCGTGGCAATGGCAGGAACGAGGCGTTGAGGGTCACTCAACGCGTCTCAAGGAGGAGGAAGCAGGCCATGCATGGCTCATGCTCCTGCATTGAGCTTGACCGCTGGAGCCAGCATGCTCCAACTTCTCCTCATACCATCTTTGCCACTAGCACCGCAAGCTGTTTGTCGTCCGCTTTTATAGAGGGTAAGGCAACAGGTCAAATCGACCTAGAGCTGTGCGGCCGTGAATCTCAATCTTTTGGACTAAGGCCAAAAAGACCCGCAATAAGAGGTGCCATCTCGCTGCCGCCTGTCACATCTTTGCTCTGTTTGGATTCAAGGCCTGTATGGTGTGTGAGGGGAAGGATAACCAAGGGTGAGTGACCACGACGCAAAGCAACAGCACTCACGATCCATTAATGCGTTGCGTCCGACCGACCTCTCTCGCCGTCATGATGCATCTCAACGTGCCTTATCTTGTCCTCTCACCTCTGGCTTGTCCATGTCTCCCACAAAACACAACACCAACTTGATCGGGAATGGCAAAAAATACAGCACACGACAAGCAACCAGCCACGAGTAGTCTTGGCCCGGTCTTGTCGGGTCGTTTCCTTGGCTTGACTTTATAGCCTCCCCTTGGTTGACATAGCACCATCTTAATCTAGACCTGAACCAAAACAACGACAAGCCAAGCACACGTCCAAACCAATGACTGTCAACCACGACGTGCTGTGGCAGCTCCAGCGCCAGTACGCACGTGGAGATCCTATTCGTCGCCGCAGCAGTGTCTCATCCCCACTTAAGCAACTCATTCGTTCCACTCATGCACACAAACACAGGCGGAGAGACGGAGACGAAGACGATGGCCTCAACGAGCAGCAGCACGACTGGCATTAGGCCCCGGGCCACGAGCAGGCCTGGTAGCAGTACTAGCAGCACAATGAGCAGTTCTAGCAAAGTCAGGAAGCCCACACCTGAAAAAGTTGGCCGCAAGTTAGTAACAAGTCTCTCCCTTTGCATCCTAAATTTGTTTCCTTTTCCTCATTCAAGAGCATCAAATATTCACCAGCAAACAGTCAATGCACTTCTCTTTTTCTAACCATGCTCATTCCACATTTTGAAGGTTCATTTTAGCATACTATCCCGTCATGTCCAAAAGTGCGGAGGAGCTCATCAAGTTCTACAAGGAGGATTCCTCCTTCTCTCATACTACCATAGCGGAAGGTACGTCGTAGACTCGACTTTAGCAAAGAAGGGCAATAGGAGTAGGAGAGTAAAGGATCAGGAAGATAGATTTGTTTTGACGTCTTTTCGTTTTTGATCAGGCTGATGACTTGTCTGCTTCTAACATGCCTGTCGTCTCTGATACTACTTTTCTCTTACTGATACTTTCCCCCTTTTGTGGATTTTACCCCATTTTCTCTGCAACTTGTGAAATTTTCTCCTGTCCCCTTCCCTTTCTCTTCTACCCCCATCAAAACCTCCACTCTCAAGTCACCGAGGGCCAAGACAACAAACCCGCCTACGGCCTCGACCAAATCCGGGCCCGCATCGATGCTCTGGATCTGGGCGGGGCCGTCGTAGACATTACGAGTGTGGACGTGCAGTCCTCGAAAGACGGCGGTGTCCTCATCCTCGTCCAAGGCGTTATGACCCGTCGTGGTGGCAAGCCGCCTCGTGCTTTCGTGCAAACCTTCTTCCTGGCCCAGCAGGAGAACAACGAGACGCATTACTATCTGCTCAACGACGTGTTCCGTACTTTGGAAGAGCCGCCTGTGACCACGCGCTCTCCTACTCCTACCCCACCAGCAGCCACCTCCTTATCACCCTCTTTTGTCAAAACGGCCGCTGGGGCCGCGTCTGTTTCCCTGTCCCCCAAATGTCAAACGGTGGCGGTCGTTCAAGAGGAAGGAGACAGAGAAAGGAAGGAGGGGGGGCAGGATATGGGAGGGGAAGGAGAAGAGCATCAGTTGCAGGAGCAGCAGCAACAGCAAACACCGCAGAGAAATATTGAGGAAGGGGAAGGAGCATTGGCGATGAACGGCATAAGGGAGGAAGCTCAAGGGAAGAAGAAAGATAAGAAGAAGAAGGCTGTGGAGGAGAGAGGCCTTTCCCCTGAAGCTTCATCTTGCACTACCTCCTCATCTTCTACTGGCGACCCTCCCTTGGTGCCTGTGGCTACGCACACGCCTCCTCTGCTAGTGGGGGAGGCCGCGCCGCCGCCTCAGCAGCAGCAGCAACCGCAAGGGGTGGAGAAGGAGAAGGGTAATGCGATGGAGCAGAAGCATCAAGAGCAGCAAAAGGATGACTCTGGGAGAAGAGAAAGTGGCACATCTGCTGGTGCTGCAGCTGCTGCTCCTGCTGCTGCTCCTGCTGCTGCTCCTGCTGCTGCTCCTGCTGCTGCTCCTGCTCATCCACTTGCTCCTTTATCCGGCCCTCCACCGAGCTGGAGCGCAATTGTAGGGAAGAAGGGCGAGGAAGAGGAGCATAGAGAAGTGAAGATCAGCGGCAGTAGCAGCAGCAGCAGGTCGGGCGGAGCACGGGGTAGAGGCAGGGGCGACAGTCCAGCACACAGCCGTGGTGGGTCCTCTTCTCCCTCGAAAAAGGGACGCAGGGAAGGCGGAGCAGGAGGTAGAGAAGGTGGGCAAGTATACGTGCATGGGTCAGCCGGCGTTGGTGCTGGTGCTGGTGGTGGTATGGGTTTGGACGAGCCACCGACTGCGGTGTACGTGAAATGTAAAGCGGCCGAAGGGGCAGAACTGGGGACACACCAAGACGAGCTGTGTGCGTTGTTGCTGGGGATGGCGGTCGAGGGGGACTCGGTGCTGAGCTATAAGGTGAATAAGAGCCAGTTTTCCGTGTTCGTGGAGTTCGAGAAGCCAGAGTCAGTTGCGCGAATCATGGCGGCGTCGAGGGTGGAGCCGAAGCGATTTTTCTTAGTGAATAGCGTGCAGGGGAGGAGCAGGTTTAATCTGTATCTGGACGTGAAGCGGCCGCCGGGACAGCCGGGCGTGAGCCATGTTATGGGAAGCAGGGAGGGAGGGTTTAGGGTTATGGGGGGAGCGGGACAGGATTACGGAGACCAACAGGGAGGGGTCGGAAGAAGAAGAGGAGTAGGAGGGACGGGCGGAAGAGGGGGAGGAGAAAAGGGGGGATATCAGTACAGCAGCGGCAGCAGCAGCAACATCACGACTAATACCACCACAAGCAACAATAAGGATCGGCCAGCAGGGCCGAATGGCGCGGGGCGGAGCCGTGTCCGCCGGGAGGCACAAAAGCGAGAAAAGTAATTTAAAGTAGAATGAAGTTACCGCTTTGACTGAAGAAGTGAAACGATTGAAGTGTGGCAGAGTAAGTGTGTAAGGAGCTGGGTGTTCAGAAATGCGTATATATATGTGCCTCTGCCTCCTGCTGTAAGGAGAAGGAGTAGGATATATTATAGGGTAGAAGAGAAGGAAAAGAGACAAGTTGAATGTGTGTGATTCGGAACCTGTGAGCGTGTGCGAAGAAGCGAGAGGATGGCACAAGGGTAGAACAAAAGGAAACAACAATATTGGACCGGTAATGTGTTGGGGAAGATAGAGTGTAAGCTGATCGGGGAGAAAGAGAGGTAACCATCCAAAAATGATCTCGACAGGATCACTCTATCGCGAAACAGAATGCATGACGCATCACTCTTTACATGCACACTTAGACACACATAGACACACCAGTCCACAAAAGGTGAAAGGACATGAAAAGAAAAACTACCGAATCACGTGATGTAATGCGCACTGTAGCATTTTTTCACTGCCTGACTTCGTGATCGCACTATTTTCAGCTCAGCCTTTCCATTCTCCAAATCCCCTTCCAAGCTCTTACGCACTCCACACCGAGATTCTTACCTCCATCCTTCCATCACACCTTGCTTTCAATCAAATCCATCAACTCCGTCCACACCAACAACACGCGATACACCGTCGCGGCACACATCGCAGGGATGAGCACATTCCAACAAGTCTTCATATACCCAGGCAGAGGTACAACGGCAAAGAGTCGATCAGCGGCAAGTAGCCCCTGCGTGATCCACCATTGTCCATCCCCCTCCACTGCCTGTGCAAGCCGGGCAACGGCCAAGAGGAGGAACAGGTGATTGCCGCCTGTGATCAGGGTGACCAGCCAGGGAGCACGTTGTAGGTAGTGTCGGAGCCATTTTCGATAGGGACCGCTTTGGACGGCCATTGCTTCTTCAGCTTGGGGTTTGGAGGCTTGTTTCCAGAAAGGGGTTGCGGCATCACTGGCTGCCATGACCATGCGCGTGGAGCTCTCCACAAGGACTTCGAACCAGGACGACAAAAGGTCGACCAGCAGCATGCCGGCCCCGAGACGGACACGACTTATCGGGCTAGGCGCGTAGTAGTAACTTTCGCCTTCCTCCAAGACGCCCGTCATGAGAACAACAAGCAGGCTCGCGGATTCCAAGCGATCAGCGATCAAAGCGAAGACACGCTGCCTGCTGCGAGGGTGACGCAAAGGATCGATGTACCGCGCCGCGAGGTCCAGCAGGAGAGCCAGAAGTTCGAGAACCACATAAGCAGGCAGGTTGTTGGTAAGCACGAGCATGAACCCCAGGACCATCCCCGCCAGACGTGCACCTTGCAGAAATGTCACAAATTTCTTGGCGTACTTGATCTGGAGCAAGTTAAGACTGTAGAGATAAAGCCGCTTGGTGCCTTCTGGCCCTGCGGTTCCGTTGCCCTCTTCTACCTCCTCGCCCTCGACTCGCGAAGCTGCCGTCACTTCCAACGCAGCAATCTCCACTCCATTCGCGTCTATCAATGTGATCTTGTCACCCGCTGAATCGAGTATCTCGCGTCGCCGGGGCTTGTTGTCTTTTGTTTGCCATAACACAATCTGCAACTTTCCCGGCTGCTCCTCCTCCGTCACGGGATGCTTGCCTGGACACATGTAGACATGCACGTCCGCGCCAGGTGCCAGCACATAAGCATCCTCAAACTCGAAGCGATGGTTATCCTTATCACACAAGTAGTGCCCCCCAAGATCTAAAGGGGTGACGTCGGGATTCGAGACGACAATCACCTCACGGGTCAAGTCCACGTTTCGCACGTAGGGTGGCAGCTTGTAGAAAATGGATCGGCGCCGCGGTTCCAGGTCGCTCCCCGAGGTGCATGTGCCAATATGCTCATCAAGCCATGGAATCTCCACCAGCCGGCGCATCACGTGTTGTGTGTAAAGAGGACAAGCTGGTCGCCGTGAGGGAGGAACGAGACTCGTGAGTGGGTGAAGGAGGAAACTGCTACCACTTGGCTGAAAGGATGGTGAGAGGAGCAAGGAATGAGGACTTGCGACGGAAACAAAGATTACAGCCTGTAATAGTGGTGATGAGTTCAGGGTTGATCAGTGATGTTGATTTGTAAAGTGGCTGGTGCGTGAAAAGTGAGGGCATTCAAGTCAAGATAGAGAAAAAGAAGAAGCAGATCGCCGAGATGGAACTGGCGATAAGCTGCAAGCGGCAATGCCAGCATCACAAAAGACTCCCCGCGCGCATCTAAACAACCGGCACATTTGAAGATCTAATGGTTGATACTTTGAGCCCTTTGCTGACAATACTTAACGCACAAGCTTTTATGTTTATGATACAATCGGTCAAAATAATCTCCTCCCACACTTCCCTCTATCCCCCTAATCCATCCGCAAGCCCGCCATGGCCGGCGCGAGCACGATCTCGTCCTCCTCGTAGTCGTCCTCCTCTTCGTTCACACTGCCATATCGATGTTGCTGCAACGCATGCTGCTGCTGATGGTAATCCTGCTCAGGCGTGGTCGTGCTCCTCGGTGTTGCTGATGGCAACACCTCTTCCAGCCCCTTCGCCACATCTCTTACCCTGATAAAGGTCTCGAAGGGTGTGGTGCGCACAAACTCAGGAATTGGCCCTTCTGCCAGTGTTAATGCTTCTAAATAAGCGCGGATGCTGCCGTTGGGCCCCAGGGCATCGTCATCGGCGTGGGCATCGGGATCGTCCCAAGCGGCGGGGTGGATGGCGGTGTGAGGTGGATTCAGCGAGGCCTTATAGTGGGAATCATCGATTAGCAAAGTGTTGTTCGGGCCTGTATAATTGAGGGGGAAATAATAAAAGGTATGCCAACGGAGAAAAATAAGATAAGCCTGAGACCGAGGACGCCCGTCGAACGCAAAACAAGCGTTACTTTCCTTTCCTCCTCCGTCCGGTAGACCCCCCCGAGACGTACCAAAAAGGCCCGCCACTTCCCTGCTTTCCCACAGGCGCCGCAATTCCTTAAAAGCCATGGGTTTGCCCGATTTGATGGGATCCATTTCTCCATTATACGAGCACCTGGGAAATGAGATTTAAAAAAAAATAGGATGAGTCTTGGCAATTAAAAAAAGGAGGGAGACAAGGAGGGTCAGGCGCACTTACTTCTTGCCGTCCCATAGAAACACGAGCTTATCGATGTTCTCCTAAGATTGAATGTAAACATATATTTTTAATAAGTGAATTGTTTTTATTTAGACTCGCTGTGAAAATAGATCCTCAGCCCAGCCATCCTTCCTGCTTCCTCACGCACCGGTGACAAGAGGCCCTCCAGGAGCGACGTGGCATTTGCGGCCGAAGCTGTCGTCCACACGCCCACGAAGAAGTTGTCCAGGCAAAATCTAGAACAAACAGGGTACATGTGTCAGAATAGAAAATCATTTCTAGCCTACCTTAGACTCACAGCTAATTCCCCGCCTCTCCTCTACTTTCCGCGTTCCTCACCTCAAGAAGTCTTCCACGTATGGCCGCTTGTAAACCCAAAAGTTTCGCAAACGCCACGTCGTGGTCACCGTAGGAAGTGGACCTTCAGCATCTGTATGTACGTTGCAAGACTTAAGCTTCGAAGTATTATCTTATGGCCATTTCCCATATGCTCCTTTTTCCCTTTCTCCCCCCCTCCTCTCACCTGCCCTTGGACCCTCGCCTGTGAAGACTCGATGTACCAGCAGCCCATTCAAGTCCAGCACCAGCAGCTTTGGTATTCTTCTACAAGCGGGAACATGCCGACGAAGACGCTGTAGGTTGATGTTGGGGTGGAGGAAGATGATCAATGCCAGGGCCTGTGTGCATGTCGTAGCGGCATCACCACACTCACCGCAACCTCGTGCCTCAGCAATGCTATTTCCTGGTTTTCCCGTTCACGGTTGTCCCATCGGTCCCCTTCACTAGTGTGCCGCATTGTTGAGGATCCTGTGGCTGTATATGGTGCTTTATAGGTTGGTAGCCTTAGTGGCTGTAGGAAACTTGACGGGGAGTAATAGTGTGATGGGCGAGGAGGGGGTGAGGAGGTTTCGTTCACTGTAATTAATTCTCATTTGCCTCCCTTTACATGCCTGCCACCAGGAATCCTGGTTCAGAACACGGGCAACTCCAGCAGGAACAATATCAGCAGGACCATCACCACCAGCCGCATCATGTCCAGCACGGACACAAGAGATGCGGCGACATTCGACCTAGAGGCTCAGCTCGAGCGCTTGTCCCTCGACTCAGACGTATACAAGGGCTATATTGAGGGCATCATGGACGACGAGGACGGAGGGAAACTGGAAGAACGCGTGGAGTCCGTCCTGGCCTTCTTAGAGAGTGCGACGGAGGAGGATCTTGGGGGGTTTGGAGCGGAACTAAAGAAACAATACGAGGTCCGACATGCAGCTGAGGCAGCACGCGCAGCGAGCGTGATAGACGCAGACAAGGCGGAGGAAAGGCGGCGCTATGAAGAGCGGTTGGAACAGGACAAGCGAGCTGCGCAAGCCGAGCAGGAAAGACAGGCAGCCAATTTGATTGAGCGAACGCAGGGAGATAAGGCCACGGCACGAGGAAGAGAGGCATTGCTAAATAAATATGCGTTTGGCGACGATGTGGTGGATGAGGATGGCAACCCTGTAGGGACAGCAAGTAGTGGGAAGGACGGCAGTAATGAAAAGGGGGAGGCAGATGTTCTGCTTGGAGCATTGCTAGGTGAGAACAGTAACAAGAAGCAGGTGGAGGCGGCGGCGAGGGCGTTGCGTGAGAAGAGCAAGGCGGAACACGAGAAGAAGGTAATCAGAGAGAAGGTACGCATGTCTTGCGTGTTGGATAAAGTGGAGGTGTTCAAAACACAGTGGTGGTTTTATTTTGTGGCAAATATGTTTTCCTTTGAAGCGCACCTCCTCTGCCCTCCCTTCCCATCACAACACACCTCGATGACAGGAACTTCTCATAAAGGAAAAAATGAAGAAAGAGGCCGAAAAAAGGAGGACACAGAAGAGGGAGAAACAGCGAGGCTGTGGATGAGAAAAAGAAAGAAGAAAGCTAGCCAATAGATTGAATGTCCTTGGTCTTAGGGAAAATGCTTCTTTAGCCCCCCTTTTCTCCTCTTCTCTACTTTTTGTTCTTGTCCTCTCCGTGTCATGGAAAATGATTCTTTAGTCCCCCTTTTCTCCTTCTTGTACTTGTCCTCTTGCCCATTCAACCACCCTGCGATATACAAATCCCCTCAGGTGGATGAGAATCTACACAGCTGCTGCAAAATATGTAGCGTTATTTTTCTTTCTTACACACACACACACAAACACAAATTTAGTAAAGCCAATTTAAAACGCAACAATGGGATGCTCTCTCTCTCTCTCTCTCTCTCTCTCTCTCTGTCTGTCTATCTCGCGAGCTCTTTCTATCTCTGCCTGCCTCTTTTTTCTCTTTCCACTCCCCTCGTGTGTGACGTTTCCTATTGATGGCACACTGAATTTTTTTTTGGGATGCACGTGTTTATTTATTTCCATCCACACTCCGCATACACATGCATGAACACAACCACATACATATTCACACGACCGCACTGCCCTTGACCAGTATTCACTCCTCCCTTGGCCCCCTCTTTTCGATATGTATCTGCCAAATAGATTGACCCTTCTCAAAAAGAGAGGGGGAGAAAGGACGGAAAGGAGGAAAGGAGGAAGGAGTAGCGCAACCACTCCTCCAACCTAACAAAGGTCTTGACATCTGACACCATCCCCCCTCCCCTCCTTTCTCCCCTCCCTCTCCCTACTTCTCCAACCCCAATTTTGACAAGATGTTCGGCAACGCCTTGGGATACGCCAAATGCCCGGTCACCATCTCCGTCAAATCAACATTCTCCACCCGTTCCCCCCCTCCCCCCCTCCCTTCCCCCTTCCCCAACACGACCGGCCCCACCCCCGCCAAGCCCAGCTCCCAGGCCTTGCTCCGAAACAAAAATTGCAACACCCAGTCCCGCGTCGAATAGCCGTTGATTAACCTCCCCGCCACCACCCCCCTCGCCATCTCCCATCGTTCCGACGCCCGCCCAAACGGCAAACCGAGCAACACCGCATTCTCGACAATCCCCAGCCCCTCTTCCCCCCTCCCCGCCAAGGCCTCCAAGCAATGAAAGATCACACGCGCTCCCATACTGAACCCCAAAAGCGTCACAGGCCGAGACCCCTGCGGGCGGGCCACAAGAACGTCAGCAAGTAGCTGGCCTGCCTCCTGCGCGTGGAGCACAGCGAGCTGCCAGGGGTTGTCGAGCTTGCGGGCCGCCGTCAATACGGAGAGAGGGAGCGCGGCCGCCGTCGTTAGACCGACCAGGGCTGTGTGCTTGATTACCTCGTCAATCGCATACCGTGAGGCCTCGTGCCAGACAAACTCGCGCATGGCCCTGTGCAAGTTACCCAATAACGCCGTCTCCCAGATCAGGACGTGCTCCTCCCCCCCTGGCACAATCTCCCGCCACCATCCACTTGTTTCCACTTCCACTTCTTCCCAACCCCCCTCTGACATGGTCGAGCTTTCCCACCCCTCCTCCCTCCCTCCCTCCCCCACCATTGCCGCATCAACCATTTCTCCCTCCCCCTTTCCGACTTCAGCCGCCCCAGTGCCACCTGATCCTCCTCCTGCATCTGCTGTTGATTCGACTGTTACGGTGCTCCCCCCTGAGGCAACGGTCATGGCCGCCCCTCCCCAGACGCGGCGCGGGTCCTGCCCCTCCTCAACCCATCCCGGAATACAAATAAAGACAGGCAAGCCCCCCGTCCCGCCACCACTGCTGCCACTTCTGCGGTAGCTGCTGTTGCTGCTGCTGCTGCTGCTGTCGTGGTGACTGCTCACCGCGAGCATCTCCGCCACGTCCTCCCCCTCCGTTTCCTCCTCATGCTGCTGCTGCTGCTGCTGCTGCTGCTGCTGCTGCTGCTTGGCATGCTGATCCCAAGGATAGGATGAATGGAGGGGGAGGAAATGAAATTCCGTGATTCCCCGAGTGCGCTGCGTCATTTTGTACCCCGTTACCCCGACTCCCGTAACGGCCAGAAAGGAGGAAATACACAGATCCGACGTCAAGCCCCAGTAGGACAACAACGTAGCCGTGCCACTTGTCAGCTGTTGCGTGATTGCCGCTGTGGCGGGCCCCATGCCCATTCCTCCGGCGGTGCACAAGGCGAGAAGGGAGGCAGCGATGGAGGGGGCGGCTACCGAGCCAGTGTACAGCATCAGTGCTCCTCCTCCCAGGGCTGCGCAAGCCACCTTCAGATATCTTCCCAGGCTCTGGCAGGAAGGGGGATCTACTTGAGAATCGGAAAGAAGCGCAGAATACTCTGCGGCGAGGGCCGTCTCAATTGCTACTACTTCCGCCCAGGGTAGGAGTGAAGGGCCGAGGCGTTGGGAGAGGCGACGGTAGCTTGCCCGAGCGCGGGCGTCGTAGAGATTCGCCCGGACTTGGTACGTGATTAGGACTTTCATGATGAGGGAGAGCCAAGCAGAGTCATAGGGAGAGGGACAACTGGCTTTGACTTCTGCCAACAATTCGTCGACCAACTCGGAGACGGTTTGGATGAGAACGAAGCAATCTTGCTCTTGCTCTTGCTCTTGCTCATCTTCCTTTCCTTTCTGCTGCTGCTGCGAGACCAAACCGCCGTCTTCGCAGGCTGCAGCGATCATGGCACGCAAGCCCGAGTCATCTTCGAGGGCTAAGACGTCTGATAGGGAGTCAACGTACACCAACAAGCGTTCTTGCCTCGCCATTTCCAACCGCGCCTCCTCCTTGCTCAAGCGACGTCGTAGCGATTGCCCACTGCTGCTGTTCCCGTTACTGCTGCTCCTTTGGAAGGGACCATGGCTTTCAATTGCCAATAGGGCCAGCAAGTAGATGATGCGTGTCGACGACTCCTTCAGCATTCGGCCACGCGAGGTGGCTAACCCGGGCAACGGCCGGCCCGCTCGAGAGGCAGGCCGCGTAGAGGACGACAAGAATGAGGCAGACATTTCAATCTCCGTCTGCGGGAACATAATTGCTCTCTTGTCGGGTAAGGGTGTGCGTTGAGGGCTCAAAGTGGTAGGCATTGTGGCCCTTTGGGTTTCTGTGTCGCCGTTCCCATGAGATAGATCCATTCTGGTCGTTCTTTACAAACGCCGCCACCAAGGCCTGCCGCTGCCACTGCCACCACTAGGAGAAAGAGGAATTGTGTTATTCGCGAGCGTGGGGCGTGCGGGGAAGACCCTATTGTGTCTTGAAGTGAAGAGCGGGGAAATTGAGAGGAGGGGTGTCAGAGTTAAGCAAGGCTACAACGTTATGAGCGCAAGCACGGCCAAAATAAACTCGCCCCCGGGACCCCCGCAAGCCACCACACCACTACCACAGCTGCTATCACCGATACTCTGAGGTTCAAGAGGGTGAGTTGGAGGGTGGGCGCGTTTGTTGAATGCCTGAGATGAGGCATTGAAGGCACAGGGTAGAGGAGGGAGGGCATCATATGCTTCTGAGGGAAAATTGGCGCGACGGTCTCTGTCATCACAAGCTCAACGAGGGGTAGCCCCGGGTTGGGCAGTACGCATTTCACAAACCCTCCATGCATTCCCGGGCGGGCCCGAACACCTTTCCCAGTCCTCATTCTCGGCGTGTCCTAATCATTCCTGAGTGGACACTCAAATCTTACGCAGAAATCACTTCCAATGATTGGCCTCTCATCCTCTTCCTTCCTTACAAAAGCAAGTCAACAATGAGGGCTGGCATCTACGTGTTGCTGGGCCTGGTGGCCAGCACGCAAGCCTTTTTTGCGCCTCAGGCTGTGCGCCTCGTGGGTGCACCCGCCGCAAGCTGTCGGTCTAGCAGGTACGTGCGAATTCGGTCAGGGCAAGTCGTCTTCATCACCACGATAGGCAAGTATCTCCCCCTTACCATTTCATGCCCATTCACCCCCCCAAAGACGCATGGCAGTGACGATGGAGGGCGAGGTGGCGGGCGTGACGAAAGACGCTGAGAGTAAGATGAAGAAGTGCGTGGACTCGACGGACAACAACCTGAAAGCGATTCGTACCGGCCGCGCCTCGTAAGTGTCGTTGCTACTTTTCTTCTTGCCATATCGCGCCTTCGCTTTGCGTTCTCTGCTTGATTGAACACTTGTCTGCGCGATACATGTAGAGGACTTAATCTTCAAGGAGGGACAGAGACTCCGTGACTCAGCTTGCTTGTTGACCACCTCTATCTTTGGTGTACGTTCGACTCCTTACAATGTTGCGCATAAAACGGATGGCCCGCTAGAACGACGGACTGCTTAAAACTACTGTCAATTAAGCTCCTCCTCTACCACTTCATTTCTCTGCCGATTTTAATTTTATTTTCTTATCTTCCTCCTCCCTGCCCAACTTCCCAGCGTCACCCTCCTTGACCGTGTCATGGTCGACTACTTCGGCTCCCCCACGCCCTTAAACCAACTCGCCGGCATCTCCATCTCGGGGCCCCAATCCCTCGTTGTCTCTCCCTATGACAAAAGTGCGTTTAAGCTTATCGAGACGGCCATCTTAGAGTCCAATTTAGGCCTTAATCCTAACAATGAAGGGAGTGTGCTCCGCTTGAACATCCCTCCTCTGACCGAGGACCGGAGGAAGGTCCTCAGCAAGCAAGCCAAGAGCGTGGCAGAAGAGGGGAAGGTGGCTGTGAGGAATGTGCGGCGGGATGCGGTGGAGCGAGTGAAGAAGTTTGAGAAGGACAAGGCGATTGGCAAGGATGAGAGTGCAACGGGCCAGGAGGCGTTGCAGAAACTAACGGACAAGTATGGAAAGCAGTTAGATGAGATGCTCAAGGCGAAGGAGAAGGAAATCATGACTGTTTAGTGTTCTAAAGGAGGGAAGAAAGGAGGGAGGGAGGGTGGAAAGGAGAGAGGGAGGGAGGGAAGAGCCAGCTGCTCGCGGGGAAGAAACATGAGTGGGCACGCCTCGAAGGCAACCACTTACACTGCCCATGCGGCTAAGCCCGCCTACTCCGACGACCACGTGTCGAGGCATCTACGTGATTCATGACTGCTCAAATGGCCTCCCCCTTATTGGGTAGATAACTCTCCCTTCTCCCCTTTACCGCCACCTAGGGACACCTGGGGAAAGAACTGACACACATAAAGAGAGGATAACAGTTAAAAGGTTGCCAGAAGGAGCACTTTGCTATCAATCCGCGAATGCCATGGCATCTCTTCTTCTTCTTTTCCCTCTTACGCTATTCTTCTTTTTTTTCAGTGTCAACTCTCTCGAAGCTCTTTCTCTAACTCTTTTGGCTTCTCAGTCCGCATCCATCAGTCCCTCCCTTCCTCCCTCCACCACCACCCCCATCACCACCACGTCAGCCGAAAACGAAAACAGGAGGCGAGAGCACTCATCTGTTCCCTTTTTCATCTTTATGTACGCTCGCTTTACCCCGAGGCTTCACGCCATGCCCTCCTCGTTACGTCTCCCTCCCTCGACACGAAGGCACACACAATCATATCACATCACATCCACACACACTCAAAGACCTACACGCACACACATCACACATCCACCACAACCCTAATCCATAATGTACCATCAGACCAATGCCCGCACGTCTTGAAACACAAATAGCTCTCCTCTCTCTTTCCCTCCCTCCCTCCCTCTCCTCCAACCCTATGCCTTGAGCTTCTGAAAGGCCTTCTCAAAGTCCGCGGACAGCTTCGCCTCGTCAACCTTCGGCCTGGGTGGCTCATTTATCATCACTACCACCTTGCGTGTCTTAAACGGTTCAGAGGCCTCCTTTAATGCCACTGGCAAGTCCGACAACGGGTGTCGTTCCACCCACAGTTGCAAAGCCCCCGACCTGAACATGCTTGCGGCCGACTCAATTTCCGACGCCGTCGCCTTTTTTAAACTGCTCTCCCCCGCTGTTGCGTACAAGTTGGCCTTCAGTCCCATCCCGACCTTACCCACCACCGCTGAGCCTGCCTCAGTGGCCGCCAGCGCTAGACTAGGCTTCGGCAGCTCCGACAGGATTTTTGCGAACCCGGCATTACCTGTGGCATAGGTATCCTTGACCACCACATCCCCACCCAAATCCTTGATCAAACCCGCCTTATCAAAAAACCCTGGGCCATCCGTAACAATGTTAATCGTGCCCACACCTCGAGCCTGGGCTATCTGAACGACGGCCAACCCCACCGGCGAGTCCGCGTCCGCCTGCAACACATACTCCCCACCCTTGACACCCGACAGCAACCGCAAGGCCGTCAACGCCGTGCCCATACAGGCAGCAAATTCTACAGGAATGTCTGAGGGGACCTTGGCCAGGTCAACTTCCTTGGCTTTGGCAGCACTGCGGAACGTTGGTACCGAGCCCGATGTCGGCACCACCCAATCATGGACTGCCAAGTCTTTGACCTTGCTCCCCACCGCCGTCACGATCCCCACACCCTCCGCACCTGCCGGACTCTTGCTGTCCATGTCTGCCGCCGTGACGGGCGCGGCGAGGATGCTAAGCGCTACCTCGTTGTCCCCCAACGCCGCAGCGGATGTCGACAGGCCTCGATAAGCAGCGGCGGCCGTGGCAGCGGTTGATCTCTGGCAAGAAGGCACACCCCTTCGTGCCAACAGCGAGGCCACTACCACGCGGAACGACGCCATAGGATTATCCTGTGCGCGTGCGTGTTGTGTGTGCACGTTTGTGATCGTGCTTGGTTGAGATTGGAAGTATATTGCCTGGCTGCATGTTCATCATCTTCTTGCACACCCAAGCAAAGCCGGGCGACTTGCCGTCAACACGACATGCCTTGCCACATGACACAAATGCAGGGCATTTTCAAAAGCTCAAAAGCTGCCAGCTCGTAGGGTGGCCACCATGGCACCAATCTTAGGAAGTGTCCACGCGGGCAAATCATGACCCGAGAAATAGAGGGGGTCCTCGGCATGAGTCGAATGGAACGAATGGAACTCAGACTCGATTGTCTCTCTGCCTCCTCCTGCCTGCCTCCGCTGCTTGGTGTCCTTCGTTCCATGACCGAATCCCAGAGCGCCTGACGTACCACGCCCACATTCTTACCCTTATCATACTCATCCTACCTCCAGAGAAACGGGCTCAGGGAGCACCGGCGCGCAATCCAGCTCTCTCAAACCTTAGTTGCCTATTCCACCTGAGCATTCGGCCCCCGTTCTTGTTCTTGAGCTTTCGTCAATCCACCCGGCAAGCCTCCGTACCGACTGAGCACTTGAGCAACAGGTGCTTCTTGTGCCGCTTCCCCACCTTTCATCATTGTGACCCCGGGCGACATGAGTGAGATCGATTCTCTCTTTGGTGCCCTTGGGGACACAGGCGACGTTGACGCAGGTAAGAACTAAAGGCCCAGGGGGAGGCTTGGCAACGCAAGGAATGGACGACCGGCACGGCCACCCTTACTCGAACCAACCACGGAAGCAAACGCACACAAAAGTTAAGAAAAATAATTGTTCACCAGAGCAGGTAATCACACGAGTTCGCGGCCTTCCCCCCTCTCCCATTCCCCCCTTCCCCCTCCCCCCTCAGATCTGAGCATACTGGAGGCCCTCTGCGGGCTTGAAGGTATCGATGCCTCCGCTGCTGCGGCTGCAGCCGTGGAGGAGGAACAGTCGGACGAAGACGAGGAGGACTCCTTCGATGGGGACGGACAGCCGCGTAAGAAGCGGGCACGTCGCACCCGTTCAGAATTGAATGAAGTGGAGAAGCAACGCACCCGGCGAATCAATGAGCAAATCCAATCTTTGCGGGCTTTGCTGGAAGCCTCGGGGCTGAATACCAAGAAAGATAAATTCTCCATTCTGAAGAAGTACGTGCTCGCGAGGGAGGAAAGAAGGGAGCGATGGGTGCCTGGGTGTGTGCTAGTTACGTCGGTATTACTGGTAGTCTCTTGATTCCTAGTGCTCATCAGCCTTTCTCTCCTTCCCTCCCTTCCTTTCCCGTACCCAAACCAGCACTACCGAGTACCTGAAAAAGTTGAAACTCCTCCTCAACAAATCGCAAGCTCAAATCCAGGCTTTAGTCGCCAGCCGCCGAGTCGCGGCTGCAGCAAATGCAGCGTCAGCAGCAGCAGGAGGGGGCATGGCCGCGGCACCTGCCCCTGTAGTTACTGTCCCACTTGCGTTGCCCAAGGCCGGGGGAGTGGAGGATACCAAGTACTACGTGGATGTGGACCCGAATGTGACCCAGGGGGCGTTCGCCGGAAGGGATGTCGGGGGGGATGATGGGGGAAGAGTGCCTCAGGCGGGCACGGCATTGGAGATGATGATTCAGAGACCTCCGATTGCTCCGGGTACGGTGGCGGAGTCGGGATCTTGGGCCCCGAACAAGAAAAGCGCGGACTATGCCCTGATGTTTCAGAACGCCTCCATTGCCATGGCGGTAGCGAGCCTGGACGGGAATTTCGTCGATTGCAATGGGGCGTTTTCCATCATCTCCGGGTATAATAACAGGGAGGTGCTGCAGCGGTCGGTGTTTGACTTGACCCCCGCGGAGGACTGCCAGGAATTGATGTCTATCGTGGGGAAAATGATGGAGAGTCCTGCGGAGAGCGCGAAACACTTTTGGAAGCGCTGTTGTTTCGAGAATCGTGACTGCCATTGTTTCGTGAGCATGTGGCTGGTGCGGAAAGCTTCCGGAGAGCCGGTGTACTTCCAGTGTGCTGTCTTGCCCTTAGAGGACTACCCCATGTCCAGCAAGTCTGTCACGTATGACGCAAGCTCGCAGGGGAAAGAATTGGCGGAGAGGGGGGAAGGGGAAGACGGAGGGACGGTGCATGCGATTGAGGGCCAGGAGGAGGTGCAGGTGAGTGAGGCAAATACCCTGTTGCAGCCGGAATTTCGCTGTGGGGAAGGAGAAGGAGAAGCAGCAATAGGAAGAGGTGGAGGAGGACGGGAGGGCGATTTACAGTTTGAGTTGCCGGCGCCGCGGTCGTCACAGTTCACAGAGAAAGGATTGGCCGTGGGAGCGTCTGGGGAATGTCATGATAGGCCGTCGCCGTCCTCGTCGTCATGATTGCCGCAGGAGCAGATGGATCCAGAGGGAAAGCACAAGGACCAAAGGAAGAGAGAAGGTGGGAGAGAACACAACGCAAGTGGGAGAGGAAAAGGGAAGGACAATGCTGTCCCAGCCCTCATTCGTTTTGCGCTGCCGGGGTATAGGCGGAAGAGCGAGCGAGAGAGAGAGAGAGAGAGAAGGAAGATGTGTATATATGCGAACAGCGAGACGGTTAAATCAGAATGACGAGGACGAGGACGTCGAAAGTGAAAAAACAAGCAGCAGAAAAGACATAATTGGACTTGCGGCCGATCACAAGAACGAAAGTGTCAAGACTTAAGAGGCATCAAGAAGTAATCAAAAGGAGTAACTTCCATCAGCAACGTGTGTGAGTAGTCAGTGAAGAGGCGGAGAGAGAAGTGACATATGACAGAACAAAAAGCGGCCAAGAAGAAAAAAGAAGAGAGGAGGGTAGAGGATATAGAGAAGGAAAGCGCTTTGGAACAAATCGAGAGGAGAGGGGGAGGATTATTGCATTCATGATGTGGTAAGGCGAAAGAAGAGCAAATCGCAGTTTTAATATTTTGAAAGAAGACCACGAGTAGGATGCGCGTGAGCGTACAAAGATGACGATCTGAGGAGCATCTTCAGCCGGCACAAGCAACATCAGCGAAAATCATTTTTTGGTCAAGGACACGCACATCCATTTCCACACTTCCCTGTGTTACCAACTGGTCGGTCGTGCTTGCCTGCCACTCGTGGGTTTAGGGAGTCGCGGAGATACGGGAGGAAATAGGGGAACAGTGAAGAGCAGGGGCAGGAACAACCGACCAAAATGGAAGTGAGAAAGAAATATGAAACGGGGGAATTTGATTTCTCATCAAAGTTTTTTCGTTCAGCATCAGCCTTGCCATTATCATTGATATCGTTCACCAGCATAGTGTTGAAGACCAACTACACCTCCCTAACGCTCGAGGTTCCCTCTATTCTTTTCCTACCGTGGGCAACGGGCAACGGTCGTGGTCTGTCAGGTCATGCCGCACTGCCGTTATTTCCCGCCCAAAACGATCCCCTTTTCCCCTCACCTCGAATTGCTTCCCCTTATTCACAGTCACCCGCTCCTCTTCCCGTTCCTTACCCTTTCCTTCCCAAGCTGCAGCCGTGGCACCAGAAGCAGCGCCTGCCGGTGGAGCAGGTGTAAAGCCTCCGTCTGTTGACGTGGAAAAGGAAAACAGACTGGAATCCACGAATTTAACGCACCGTTCGTAAGGTGCTAACGAGAGGACTTGGTGTGGAAATCCCTGGGAGAGAGGGTCATACCCGAAGGAACGTAGGCTGCCCCCTCCTCGTTTAATTATTTCTTCCACAAGTGCCGAAGAGAAATAGCGTAAGCTGGCCCCAAATCTTGTGTTTCCGGCATAGAAACTGTTTGCATAAATACCACTGATGCTCGGAGATTTGTTGTCAGTGGTGCTGTCGGAGCAAGGGTAAGATGAAGGAGTCGAGGAGATGCTCCTGCTCTTGCTGCTACTGCTGCTACTGCTGTCACCGCTGTCGCAGCTGCCAGCGGCCGACGGCTTACCATCCGCATCTCTGGCAGCGAGAGTGGACAACGATTCCGGGGGCGACGATGCCGACGGTCTCTTAACAATGGCCGCGCTCTTGCGGATCCGCGCCATGTAAAGTGCTGACGCCCGCACAGCCTCCCGTGGAGTCTTCTCCAAAAAGCTTACCAGACGAACTAGCATCTCCTCGGTGTGCAACAGCAAGTCCTCGTACCTTAGCACCAAGACGGGTAAGCCACGTGTGAGCCAAAACGTGTTGAATTTAGCCCAGATCTTGGCCTCATTCCGGGCCATGTCCTCCCACAGCTCGTGGAGCGATGGATAAAGATCGTCTGCCAGTCTCCCCTCGTGCGTGTTTGTCAAACCCATATTAAAGTACGAGTGGATTGCATCAAACGGATTGCGGATGAGTAGAATAACCCGTTGCGTGGGAAAGCGTCGGTAGCCGTAGCGCTCGGGCCAATGTGTCTTGACCACCCACGCCCGCTCGTCCACGACCCCCTCCCCTCGTAAGCCCTTCTTGAGCAAGCTCCGACTCAGCACACGGTCCGGCCGGGTATCACTGCCCGTGACCACGCCCGTGACACTCTCTAGGAGGCTCCGCAACATGGAGTTGCCTGAACGTGGGTAGCTCACCAACGCCACCGTCTCCCCACCCCGCTCCTCGGGGTACAAGAAACGCGGTCGGTCCAACTCACCCAGTCCAAAGGAAAAGGGGCCTTTGCCAGCGGCCTTATTGCCGCTGCTGGCACTGCTGGTGCTGGTGCTACTTAGTGGTGGAGAGACGGTCGGTGTGGTCATAGTAATGGTCGTGGAGGCCACTCCGCAATGCTGAACGGTGTGCAGGACCAGGAGATGGTAGGAGTGCGCCAACGCAAAGCTGCGTTGATCACGCACATCGAGGAAGTCCACCACCAGCGCCAGCAAGTCAAGCCTACAGTCGTGGAGCTGAAAGATAGGCGGTTTCATCATCCTCCTATGTACATGAAGGGAGAGGTTGGATCGATATGGATATGTCGTGAGTCGGGTTGGTCCAACGTGTGCAATGAATGACCTCCCCACCCCTTAAAAGCTCCCTTCCTTCCTACGACCGCACGTACAACTCTCCACACACACAACAAATGCACACCACAGGCTGAGGATGGGAAGAAATAGGGTGCCACCGATACCTTTACTGATCACCGCGGTGCCACTGACGAGTCTAACCCTTATCGTCTGGATTATTAGTGTCGTCGCTTTAAGACAGCAGTTACCCCCCTCAACCACTCCTCCAAAGCTGTCTGTCCCCACGCCCTACCTCGTCTACGTAACTCCGGCCATTCCTGCAGGGGCGGAGGAGCAGAAGGCTTGGTTCGAGAAGGTAATTTTAGCGAAATGTGGGCTAACAAGCCTTGAATCTTCCTCACTCTTCCCCCTCGACAACTCCACATAAGGTTCAGCAATGCGCCCAGGCCGGAGTGCCATTAGTGCAAATCCGCGACAAGGTTTTGTCTGCAGAGGTAAGAAATGGAATTCAAGGTGAATTTGCCTCTGACATCTGCACATACTCTGTTCATTACCTCCTTTCTCTCCACCCATTCCACTCAAGGCCCTGGCACCCCATGTGACGCGATGCCGGGAGCAACTTGATGCTGCCGCAGCCCACTACTGGCAGCCGCAACAGCAGCATACGCACCCCAAAACCCTTCTTATTATCAATGGTCATCCTGAAATGCATATAGGGTTGGATGGAGTCCATTTCCCTGAGGACAGTCTGGAGCGCGTATCCATGGTGCTTTTTAGAGAGCAAAAGCGGCAGGAGGAGAAGGAGGAGGAGGAAGAAGAAAAGCAGCGGCAGCAGCTAGCCTTTGTGACGGGCGTGTCGGTGCATAGCGTGGTGTGTATCCGAGAAGCGGTGGCATACGTTTACGTTCTCTATACCTGACGATGTCGTTTCATGCATACATATAGGAAGCAGCTGTCAAGGCCGCACAGATGGGGGTCGACTACTTGCAGGTTCGCTGCGAAAGAAGGGAAAATTAGACCGTCCCCGCCGCCGATAAGATGTCTTACTTTATCTCCAACTACATGCATACATGCATTCAGGTGGGCACCATGTACCTGACGGGGAGCCACCCCGAAAAGCTGGAGGTGGAAGGCACGGCCTTAATGACGGCCATAGACACGGCGCTCCGCGAAGCCCAGCTTCGGGACCGCGTTCTTATCTGTGGTATTGGGGGCATCACCCCCGCCAATTGTGAGGCTGTGCTACGGGCAGGTGCAGATGGAGTGGCGGTCATCAGTGGCATTGCAGCGGTGGACAATGATGTGCCCCGTACCGTGGCTGCGTTTCGCGAGGTGTTTGCGAGGCTAGATACGGCATCAAAAAACAGAGGAGATGCATGTCTATAGGGTCAGAGAATGTATTAAACGAAATTCAAAAAATCAAAATCAATTAAAAAAAAAAAGTGCTTTCTTTTGTGCTTTCAGCTCGCGGGTCATGGCAAAGGCGGCTGAGGAATAATGTGAGTGAGGGCAACACAATGCCTAGCGTGCTGCCCCTTGCTTGGTTTTCTCACCCACGCCTAGCGGCCTTCGTTTACCCACTCTGTATATCAGTGTTACCCTGCCAAAACATTCATCACCACTGTAAGCTTTGCCTGAACGCCTATGAGTTGGTCCTGGAAATGTGCCGGACGGGGCTGCGCGATTCCCTTCTCCTCCCGCCCTCCTTCCGAATCATCGTCACGTTGACCTTCATTCTCGACCCACATCACTATCTACGACAGCGCAGGGCCTTGAGACATGGAGGAAGGGTCTGAAACCAAGAGGGTGGGCGGCGCCGACGAAGGTGCCCTCGTGTCCGTTCCCCAAAGTTCAGAGGCACTTGCCCTGACTTGTGCTCCTGCGCCGGGACGGACAAGCCACCTCGCGGCCTCAACCATGCTCTTGACTGGCCACGCCGCTGCCGTCTACTGCTTGCAATTCAATCCAACGGGAGATGCCTTGGCTTCTGGCTCGTTTGATAAGAGCATTTTGTTATGGGACATCTACGGCGAGGTAAATCTATATACGTCTGTTCCTTCTCACATTAATACTCCTACTACGCTCGCTATCGGCTTTGCCTCATTCTTCCCAAACCAATTGCATAGGAATGCAAGAACTACAATGTATTGACCGGCCATACCAACGCTGTGTTGGACCTCAAGTGGTCACGCGACAGTACCATGATCGCCTCAGCCTCCGCGGACAAGACCCTCATGATCTGGGACACCAACAAGGGCACGCGCCTCCGCAAATGCACCGAACACACGAGCTGCGTCAACAGCGTGGCAGCAGCGGGAGGCAAGGCTTCGACGGGCTCGGTTGCCACTCTGTTTGCAACTGCCAGCGATGACAAAACGGTGAAGCTCTGGGACACGCGCAGCAGGCGGGCGGTCGAGACGATGGAGCATCGGTTTCAACTGCTGGCCGTGGCGCTATCGGCAGATGGGAAGAAGGTGTACGCAGGAGGACTTGACAATAACATCCTCATGTGGGACTTAAGCAAAGGTGGGGAGGAACCGGCGGATGTATACGAGGGGCATTCCGAGACAGTGACGGGCTTGAGCCTCAGCCCCGACGGGAAGTACCTGCTCTCGAACGCCATGGACAATACGCTTCGACAATGGGATGTACGGCCATTCGTGACGGGCGCACGGCAGGTACAGGTGTTTCAAGGGGCCATGCACGGTTCGGACCGCAACCTCTTGCGGTGTGCCTGGTCATACGATGGAGAGATGGTGTCGGCAGGTTCGGTGGACCGCGCGGTGCACGTGTGGGATGTGCCGTCGGGGCAGGAGCTGTATTACTTGCCCGGGCACAAGGGCACGGTTAACGAGGTGGTGTTCCATCCTAACGAACCCGTGATTGCATCGGCCTCGTCAGATAAAACCTGCTTCCTGGGGGAGCTGGCTGGGTAGGGTTATGGGATAGATAAAGATGCGACACGTGAAAAAAAGTGAAAACTTAATCTGAAAGTAAGTGATTGTCTCGGATGTTGTATGTAATACTCATGCACGTCTTGAATTTTGTGCGTTGGTCACATCATGTTGTGCCTTCTAATTCGTCAGTCAAATTGAGTGGTCTATTTTCTAGCCTCGTCCATCTGCTGCACCACCCTCCTCAATTCCCTTGGCCTTCAGTCACCAAGAAAAGAGATGTGTCCGTCACTGCTGCAGCAGCAGCTCCGTCTGCCGGAGGATCACTTCCCATAGACCGAAGCTCATCTCTAAACACACCTCGAAGGTGCACTAACGTCGCACGTACATTAAGCACTCCTCCGCAATGCGCATCAAAAGAAGACAACAACGCTTGTTGTTGCTCCTGAGGGAGATGCGTCTCTCCAACTGCAGCCACCGCCATTCCAGAAGGAGGCTTACTTCTGCTTTCTTTTCGAGCTGGATTTCTTCCCTCCAGAGCGATGTCAAAATCGGCCTTCTCAAGCCCGTGCAAATACTCATACAATCTAACCTTCAGGTCTAAACTATCGCAGCGCACGGCAATCTTACACAGTGCCTGCAGGGCCATAGGCCTGGTAAAGCAATCAGAAAAAAGACCTAGTGTCTGGAGGCGAAAGACAATCACGCCCAGGCGGTCAGAAGGAAAGTGAAAAGCGTGCTCCCCCAAGAACCAACAGGCGAGACGCACCATACGAATACAGGCAGCACGTCGGTAAGCGAACGTAGGTGCCTTTGGCTGACCTTGTGCCTGCCACACGTGGAGGTGACGGACGATCGAAGCTGCATCAGCAGTAGAAGAGGCGTCCGTGCCATTGCCTTGGCTGGGACATTGAGCGTAGTCAAGTGTTTGGCAGACAGCGACAAGCACCTTTGTCTGGTAGGCTGGCTGTGTAGACAGCAATTTTACTAAAGACTCCCACACCTTGAAAACCACCTCGGAGATGTTATCGCTCGGAACGGCTACCACATAATTGAACGCAGTGCTCAGAAGCAAAGGCACCAAAACCAGGCGTGTTGGTGCTGATGCCGGCGAGGCGGCCTGTACTTTAAGCCGTTCAATCCCTTCTTTTAAAAGACGTGCGAGTTGAGCGTCTGTCAGGTTTGCCGGGGCTTCGCATAACTGTTTTTCAAATCGCTGCCACATGGCCGCCTCGGGCGAAGTGCCCGGGGGAGATGGGATAGCTGCTGCTACTGCTGCTCTCCCTCCCCTCCCCGTGCCTGACAAAGAAGTTGTTCCCGACAAGGATAAAGCGGAAAATAATTTGGCTGTGCAGCTGCCGTACATGACATTGGTGTTGTTGCTGGTCAGCGTGGGCTCCGGCATAGAAGGCACGAGCCAAACCAGGGATCTTAGCACGGCTTGTCGCAACGCCGCGGATAACAACTGACGGGACTCGAGCTGGCCCGCCATGTGCAATACCATCTCTCTCAACTGCTTCAAGAGGACTGTTTGCACACGGTGCGTCTCTCCACCCGTGGCCAACATCACCAAAGACAAGTCGGCAGCGGCATGCTCCACATCCTCTTCATGGACATACACCAACCATTTGGCTACCAGATGGGTCGCGCGGAGGATGGCGTGCATGGTCGTGGAGTGAAGTGGCGTTTGCTGGAGGGCGTGACACAGAAGACGCGCAATGGCACCGACATCAATCAATCTCTTGAAATCGGTGCGCATGTTTTCCTGATTCAAAGGTTGGAAGAGAAGGGTAATGGCCTCAAGGGTCACGCGCAGGCGCTTCTCTGTCAAAGCCCCTTCTAGCAGGACACGGAAAAACTTTTCTCTCATGTCATTGGAGTCTCCAGTGGTGGTGGAAAAAGCGACACAGGCGCAAAGGCGGAGATAGGAAATGCAGGCAAGGGCGTCCTGGATAGCGGTACAAGGGCTGTGTATGGTATCGCGGTGTGGGAAGGATGAAAGAAACAAGTATCTTTTGAGTTCAAGATGAGGCAAAGAGGCACTATGCATTATATGTGAGCAAAAGGGACGCATATAAAGGATCCTAAAGAACGTCAGTAGCATACACATCTCCTTCGTTCATCCTTCCATGTTACACATCTCTTCCCCCTCCCCCCTCACTTCCCGCCACAACATACAGTAGCATTTTATTTGAAGAGAGATGTACAGCTATTTCAGCTCTGATACTCTCTGATTTTGACGCGAGATCCAAAAGTGCGGCATGGCCTGCGCGGGCGCCGTCGATATGCACCCCAACGCCCTCGGTTGCAAAGCAGACTGTGTAAAGGTACGCCATCCACTCCGGAGGACACCTCTCATTTCTTGTGGAAGCAATCACATGCCGAATCATAAGCACTAGCGCTCCTGATAAGGCCAGACATTCCGTGAGATCTTTTTTTCGCTTATTACTTGCATCGCCGCCGCCGCTTCTAATCAAGGAAAAGGGCAGATGCTGCAAATCACCGTTCGACTGTCGTACGAGCTCGAGTGTCACCTGGTAGACTTTTTCCTGCTGAATCACCACATTCAAAGCGTTCTGAGTATAGTAATGGATGGAGAGAATACCGATCGATTGGATGGCAATAAGTTGCCTGGGAAAATATGTCGCCACATGCAGGTCATCCAAGACTGCCTCCAGCAGACGCGCCACCACATCCTTTGCTCCTGCGTAGCGCGCCGCGATCTCGGTGACAAAGAAATGCACCAGGCGGACGAGCTTACGACTGTCGTTGTCTGCGTCGCGAAGCTGTGGTAAGAACGCCGCCAAGGCCGCGGCAATCTGCGGGGTAAATGAAGTACCGTCGGTGTCCTGGTTAAGTTGCTGACAAAGCTCCCGCAAAGCAGCAAGGAGTTTGGCGGGCTTGGGCAGTTTCCCCGTCTGCAGTTGCGCCAGAAGCTTCTCACTCATCCCTGTTTAACTTTGCGCGTGCGATTTACACGTAGTGCGTTTGGTCGTGCCACGGAGTATGACATGAGGGAGCACGTGGAACATGAGAATGATCGCCGAACTGAAAAGGGCAAAGCGGAAAAGGGCAGAAGGCAATTCAATTCAATCATATGGTTCTTTTTTTCTGCCGTTCCTACACTCCTACAGAACTATCGCATGCAACCTGACGTCCGCTAGGACTTGCATACGAGGGGGAGCCTTCCAACAATTAATTGTTGCCTATTCACCCCTTATCCCTTGTCCGAGTTTTACTAGCGACTTGAGAGTTTTTTTTTCATCAGGCAAAGTCCCCGGACGGCCCACACAGGGTCAGGAGGAGAAGGGTGAGGGATATAAATGAGGTTTGGTCAACCGCATCACCTGCCGCGGTTGACCAAACCGGAGACCATGGGGACGAGCTTCTCCAAGTAGGGTCGCTCGAGGAGGGTGTCGTTGTTTGCCCCGTAACGCTTCTTCTTTTGCATTGTATTTGAGGTCAGGTAGGCGTCGGTTCGGTGACTGTCTTACAAATAGGTGTGTAGGAGACCATCTTAGGTGTTAAGTGGGAAAAAAAAGGCAAATAATGCATTGCTTCAAAATTTGCTTCGAAAGCACACGCTCAGCACAGAAATCAGCCTGTCACATTCCCCAAGCTATCAGTGGATCTTGGCACGGTTGTAGTAGTAGTGATCACATCTTAGGGTGATATCTTCTCGTTTAATTGACGTGAATGCTTTTCAGCTGGGGAGCGCGAGCTCTTTGATACGATCTCTGACTGTGGTACGGAATGAGAAAGAAATTTGACGACAAGTTCTGTAGATGACCGCTTTATCACGAAAGCAGCCATCATCGGCACCCCACGTATGGTTTCAGATTCTTCCAGGGCCTGCCAATCTGTCAATTGCATCAAAGCCCTAATGCAGCCTTACATCTTACCAAACCTACGTTCACGTAATCCCCCTTCCGTAGCACAACCATACAGTAAATTGTTTTTTTCTTCCACTACCATCTCTGCCACCCTTGTACTGCCATAGTACACATATCACACCATCCGATTAGGAGGAAGTGTCCATAGCTGGGGCCGCCCCCGCATTTCCGCCCGTCACTCCTATTATCTCCTTCTCCGACTCCTCTTCCGCGGAGACCTTGGCGTCCTTCTGCGGGGAGGACGGAAAGGAGGGGATAGAGGCCCGTGAAAAAGCTACAACGTGATTAGATTTTTGGCTACTGTTCTCATCCGCTGTGTGTCCGCCGTCCTTGCCCCAAAACTTGGTCAAGGTTGGCGTCCCCTTTGTCACGTCCTTAATCGCCTTAGCCGGGACACTCTTTCGCGCCTTCTTCACCGGAGGCTCTTTTGCCACAATCTCCACCTCCTCGCTCGCCTCCACGACGGTAGCACCGGATTCCGTCGTCATGGTCGCTGCTACTGCCGCCGATGTCTTGACTGTCGTCAGCGCTGTGGCTGAAAGCGAAACAGGCACTGATACGGCAGCAGCAGTAGCAGCAGCAGTAGCAGGAGCGACAGGGATAGTAGCTGCAGAGCCAGGAAGAGTAGCAGTGGTTACTTTAGTCTTCTTGGGTGCGGCCTTGCGCTTCTTCGTCGCCGGGGTGGTACAAACAGCTGTCCCCGCACTTACAGAAGGAACAGCACTCGCTATTCCTACTGCATCCGCTGAAACAGCGGGGACCGGGGCAGGAGGAGGCTGGTAGCGCTGGAGAGCAAACTGGTCGAGAAGCTCTTGCTTCACAACCCACAACATTTTTCCGCAGGCGCTGCCCACCGTGCATTTCTGCTTCTCGGCGCTGCTCTCAATCAGGGCTTTGATTTGGAGCTTCGAAGCTGCCCCCGGATGAGTCGCCAAAAAGGCGTCAATCAGCTTGTCCTTCCCTAACGTACTACCCTCCACCAGCTTGAGCAGCTCTGGGACCAAGGCCGCGTCTACTGTCTTTGGGCCTCGGCCCGGCTTGACATCAGCTGCCTTAACATCCCCCCCCTCCAGACCAGCTGCAGCACCGCCGCAGCTACCCTCTCCATCAGCAGCACCCGCCTTCTTCTTCCCTTTCCGAGATGGGCTCGTCTTGGGCGAACCCGTCGGCGTGACAGCCCCCCCGTCCTTGACCGTGACCACACTCTCATCAACGGGCGCGCCAAAGTATGGCAGTTTGATTGGAAAGCCCCCAGCCTGAGTGCAGACCACACGATACCCCGCCAAAGCAGGACGGATGCGTTCATCCACAATCGGGCGTTCCGCCTCAAAATCAACATCAAAAAAATGCAATCCTAAGCGGACAAAGCCCCTTTCCTCCGCCGGCCCTGCTTGTCGTCCAACCCCCTCCTCCCCTCCCTCCTGCCCATCCTCCTCGTCCTCCCGATCCAGCTCATCATCCCTCGCAAGCCATCCATCCGTGTAATCTAGCCCATCCTGAAAGTCCTTGTCCTCCTCCCTGTCATTCTCGGCTGTTACTGACAGATTCTCGCCATCCCCGTCCTCCTCTCCCTCCTCCCAATCCTCCTCGGAGTCGTACCCATAATCCAAAAACTTGGACTTCCCCCAGAACCGCCTCGGCTTCACATCACGGCTCCGTCGAGACCATGTTCCGTAGTAAGGCGGACGCACATCCTCGGCAAAAGATAAGAATTTCATCGCGTTCCACAACCGTTTCTCCTCCAACACTGCAAACTCCGGCTGGGCCCACATTCCTCCCTCCGCCGCTTTGTGGGTCACCGTCACATGCACGGTCTGGAAACGATGCGGCTTATGTTTGGGATTGCGTGGCGCGCTCAAACTTGCCTTCCCCCGCTCTCTCAAGTCCTTCAGCAGCTCCTCCCTATCCATGGGGCCTGCCTTAAAAACTGCGTCCATAGCAGCTACCTTCGCTGCATTCGCTGCCTCCAGTGCGATGGCCACCTCTGTCGCCGTCACCTCCCCACCAGCATCGCCCCCCAAGCCAGCCAAAGCAGCAGCGGCAGTGGTGGCGCTTAGTCCATTCAAAGGCAAGGAAGAGCCCCCAACGCCCATCAGTAACCCTCCTGCCGCTGTCTGCGCGCTCTCGAGGATGGGGGTCTTTGCCTTGCTAAAAAACGCGGAAATTGCAGGCTGCTTCACGTCCAGGACAACAGCAATCTTCTTCTTCCCCCCCCCAAACCCATCGATCCCGTCGTCTCCAGCCGCTGCAGCAGCAGCGGCAGCCTCTTCCTTCCGCCGCTTTTCTTCTTGTCGTTCCTTCTCCTTCTGTTCCCGCTCTTCTTTTTTACGATACTTCTCCTCCTCCCGCTGCCGGAGCTTTTCGGCCTTCTCCGCCACGGCGCGCAGCTTTTCCGTTTCTTTCTTCTGAACCAAAGCCTTGCGTTGCTTAACTACCTCGGCCTGGCGCTCCAACCCCAGCACTTTCTCTTCCGCTTGGCTAATTGCAGCGGAAGCCGTCGGGTCCTTCCGTATCGTCTTAATCAAATGTGACAATGCCTTCACATGCTTCCCTACATTGCTCCTCTCGCTTCTGGCCTCTTTAACGGCATTTTTCCCCTCTGTTCTGTTCGACAAGAACTCACCCTGCACCACCTCCCAGCGCCAAACCGCCTCGCTGTCTAGGTCTTCCGCCACAATCGCCGCCCTGGGCTTGACCCCATACGCCTTTCTCTCAGCTAGCAATCGGATCTTCTTCTTCAGTACATCCACAGGCAATTCCTCAACACATGGCACCAACTCTGTCGTCAAGTACTCGATAATGTCACGCGTCAGCTGTGAGAGCGGCAACGGGCTGCCCTGCACTAAACGTGCCAAGAGCGGGATCAAACCCTCTGGAACCGTCACACTTGAAGTCTCCGCCTCAACGGCTGCGGCGGACGACACACTGGTGGTAACATCTACTCCTGTTCGTATTGTCACTGTTTCTGTAAGTGCCTCGGCATTTGTCGCCTCCTCTTTATTACCTTCCTCCCCTGCTGCTATTGCAGCCGCATGAGCTGCCGCTGATGGCGCAGTGGTTGCGGCAGCAGCTGTGGCAGTCACACCCCCCGCCTTGTCCGCGACCACCTTACATGCTCTTGCTGCCTCTAGCACTTCCTCCACGTCCAACCGATAATCTGCCTCAGCCGCCCCTCTGTGTGCAAAGGCTACCAGCAGCTTTTCCAATTTATCTTGATACGAGGCCTCCAAGGGGCTGACGGGTTTCTTACTCTCAGCTACTGCCGATCCCTCTGCACCAGCCTTGGAAGCAGCCGCTGCCTTGCCTTTTCCTTTTGGACTAGCCCCTCGCTTGACCGGTGCTTTTTTGGCTGCGGCCTTGCTGATGACAGTCGGGGTAGCAGTGATGGTGGTGGAATCGGCTGGAGCAGCTGCAGGAGGTGCAGCAGATACCCCATCCGGCGATTTGGCTTCCCCCTCGTCATTGCTATCCGCAATTATCATCACGTGCGAGCCTTGTTGCTGATTCTCCCCACCTCCTTGATCTACCTCCTCGTTTGCGGTGTCGTCCATCACGACCACCTCCATGTCTTCCTTCATCGCTTCCTCCTTCTCGGAAGTCTTCTGCGGAGACCTTGTCATCCCTCCCCCATTCCCCTTCCCCTCATTATCGCCGCCCCCAGTCGCAGTCTTCCTACCCCGTGGCATCAACGTCGCTCGTGATGTCGGTGTAGCAGCTGGAGAGCTAGCAGGAGCATGAGTAGCAGCAGGTGTAGCAGGGGCAGTAGCAGCGGTAGAGGCAGTAACATTCCTTGCAGCGGTAGCAGCAGCCTTGAGAGCACCCCGCTTCTTGGCCAGGGGCTTGCCTCGAGAGGCTCTACTGGACACGCGTGCGCTCGGGGCAGGCGTTGTCTGTGGCTGCTGCTGTTGTTCTGGCGCGATTACCTCCTGCTGCTCCTGCTTCCCCTGCTCCTCCGCAGGCGCCTTTGCTTGCCCCTTTTCCGTCTCCTTCTCGACAGCCGCCGCTCCTTCGACCTGCTCCTCCTCCTGCATCTCCCCTCTTTCACGACCTTTCGCTTGAGCGGCCGCCTCGGTTGCCGAGGCCATGACCCCAATAGGTGACATTAGCATGCCCCCGCCGTCTCCCGCCCGCACATTAGCACTAGGCGTAGCAGCTTCATTCACACTGATGCTCTTTTCCCCCCCGCCACCATCGCCACACTTCTCTGCCTTCTTGGCGCTGCCGAAGAAGGATGACAGCGATACTTGTTTCTTGGCCTGGGTTTAATTGAAAAAGAGGGAGAAGGGTAGGGTTTCTGAGCAGGTATGGCGCGATATGGAGGGCAGGAAGAAAAAAAGACGACAATACAACATCCTTAAAATCAGCAGATGCCCTATGCTTTTGCTGATTATACTCCCAAAAGCACACACTTATCAAAAGCATGGCCAAGTAGCTTTCTCGTTATCCCACTTCGCGGCCTTCCTCCTCCCATCAAACCGCCTACCGGTCCATTGGCCTTGCCCTTGCCTGCTTTCTCCTTGACGGCGGCACCGATCGCCCCTCCTGGCCCTCCGGTCATGGTTGCCTGGTCAAGCTTGGCGACTGCTTTTGCTACCAGACCTATGCAGTCTATGTACGGCGGGAGATGAAGGAGAAGGGGAGGGGTTGTCAATGAGGCACAGACACCAAGTAAAGGCCTTGATCATGGGGAGCAGTGGGCCGAGGAATATTAAACATGTCCTGGCAGGTTGATAGTCTGCGCACATGCATCTGCACAGAGGAAGAGTGACCGAATGCGATCAGGTACACAGAAAACAAAAGCAAAGCAAAAAGCAGCGAAGCCTCGAGTCACTTCGCCGAAGAGACAGCGAGGCGTTGAGGCGATGCTCAAGGCGGGAACATTCCTTAGTCGTAGTAGCACCGATTGACCACATTTCCAGTGCCTTGGTGTGGTTATGTGCATGCACTACGATCTCTTTCTGGTGTTGTCTACTGACATCTCATTCTCTTCTCTCAAGCCCGCTCTCTCCGCCCTCAACAGCCACCGCCCCGTCGTCCACCGCACCATCATATTATCATTATCAGATGGAGAAGACGACGCTTAACCCAGCCGCTACCGCCAGCATGAAGCACCTGCGCACGCTCTTTGTGGACAAGTATCTGGAGAATACAGTTAAGCACTTGTGTACCAAGGACGTACCGGTAAGTCGATGGCGGAGGCGCGATTCGGATGGAGGTCTTGGTGTCCAGAGGGCCGAATGGGAGGGGATAAAGAGACGTGGCAGGCGGAGGGAAGGCGTGATGCTTTGCCGTGGGCGTGAGATTAAAAAGCCCCCACGGTTGGGATATGGCATTTTCGGGAGGGGAATAGAAGAATTGATTGACGAGGCGGGTCCTGGGCATGAATGGGTGCGGTGGCCTTCGAGGGTTGGTAGGAGCTCATTCCGCTTGACCCTGTACCCACGCAGTCTGTGCGCCCGCCACGTAGTCGAAAAGAGGGGCGTCGCATGAAGCGGTGGACTGTGTTGCATCACATCACTCCCCCATTCTCTCCCCTTGTCTGCCACGCACATGTCCCTGCTCCTCAACAAGCCCTCCGCAATCTCTCACCCCCCTTCCCTTCTCGACCGTCCTTAATATCGATTTAGGAAACCTTCGGCGGACTCAAAGATCAACTCGACGGTCCCCTCTTTAATATTCTCATGACATTGGTCAAGGAGAAGATGCAGGGCCTCGGACCCTTCGCCCAGAACGAATTTGAGGAGATGTGTGCTGAGATGGGATTGGAAGACAAATTTCGACAAGTGGAGACCCAGGAGGCTGCGAAAGTCGCGGCCGCCCAAGCAGTGGTCACGGCGGCGGAGAAAAAGAAGTCCGATGCGGTTGCTGCTGCACTGGCGGCAGCGGCGGCGGCGGTTAGGAGGAAAGGGGGAAACGGGTCCGCGGGGCAGGTAGGGGAGGAGGACAGCAGTGATCGGCTAGGTGGCATGACTCCTGAGGGCTTGGCTCGACATCGACGTATGGTGATAAAGCGGAAGGAGTTGACGGAGCTGCAGGGTATGCATGAGAAGGTACGTGTTAAAGATGTCAGAGATGTAGGGTATCACACACCTGGATTTTCGGGCATGGGGTTGACGCAACAACGTCCCTCTTGTCATCCCCATCTACCACCGCCCACCCTCCAACATAAATAATAGGAGGCATCGCTGTACTCAGAAGCGGAGGAAGACTTGAAGGTGGCCAAGAATAAGATGAAGGAGGTGTATAATGACTTGGGCACCCTTGCTCCTGAGGCGCAGAGGCTCCTGCAACGCTGTGTTGAAAACTGAAGAGTCGATGTCCGATGGGAGTTTACACGTGTGTTGTGGCTTGATACCAACTGGGAGGGGAGGAGCGGGAATGGGACAAGGGGGCGCAGGCAGAGTATGTGTTTGCGACTTTAAAAAAAGGCAATGGACGTGTATGTGGGTTGAGGAAATACCACAAAGTACGGAAAGGTCGACAAATGCGAAGGGACCCAGCGACGAGTGAAAAGGAAGGCCATATCTTCCGAACATGTGTATTATCGGGACGAGGCATATTCAAAAGAAACCCTAACCCTACATATCAACAATAACAAACGAGCAGACAACAAAAAGCTCGCTACAATTTGCACTCTTTATAGACTCGAGGCTATCCGACTTGGATGCACGACTTACTACCACTATACTGTACTTTTCTATGTATCCTTTTACACGCACTGTCATCAAGGTCACGTTTTTGACACTACTCCTTTCTCCCTCCCCCCCCCCCCCCTCACCCAAACCGATTCCGAGAACAGAAGATGTATGTCTTCCCTTATCAGTATGAATCCCCGGGCGGAGATACGCGTCCCGCTAATTCCCGCAGCTCACCCCGCATCTCCTGCACCTCGACCCGCAACGCTACTAGCTCCGCCACAAGGTCTTTCACTTGCCGGGGCGTCAATGAAGGCGACAATAAGTCCGTCTCTACCCCCACGCCCCCCCCGAGACCAAGATAAGAACCAATGGGCAGCACCGCATTGAGCACAAGACGAAGGACGTAGAAGACACACGTAAACACCATAACAGCCAGCACGAACCGATCCCACTTGATCCGCTTTAGCAGGTCAATCAATGGTTCCGACACCATTAATAAAGCTCCGTCATCAGCACGCGCTTCGCGAGCGTGTCCTCTTACTCCTTTCGCTGAAACCGCTTCCCCTCCTCGTCCTCCCATGCCTCCTGCAGTTTTCCGTCCAGCACCAGCACCAGCACCAGCACCAGAACCAGCACCAATAGCTTTCCGTGGCGGATGGACAGACCGGCGTGCATGTGCATGGGACCGCGAAAGCGCCCGGTCATGGTGCTTGCGGGCAGATCGCTTCTCAATCATTTCAAACCAACGCCGATGATATTGCAGTGTATCCGCACGCGAGCGACTCTCGATGATCTTCCGAAAGAAGGTACTCTTGACGAACTTGACTTCAAACGACGTCTCGATCGAGAGCCCGCCCTGTTCCCCTCCCTCGCCTGTCCGCAAAGGCCGGACGACCCACCGGTCTTCAACCACGAAACAATCCCCGGCGGGAACATTTTCCATGGCCGAAGACGTCTCGAGGATCATCCCATGCTGTCCAAAGACGCGGACACGCTGCATTTGCATGACGAGTGCGGTGGGCGGGCCGACAGGTAGTCCCTGATATGAAGTGATTGAGGTGTCGGGAAGGGGGAGGGGGGGGGAGGATGTGTGTAGAGAAAAAAAGAAGAAGGACTATAGAGAAGTCTGCTCCCTGCAAGCTATCTCAGTTTTATAATAGAATAGAAGAAATCAGGCACACCTCACGCATGTCGTCTTCTGATACCCACCTCCAGACTGGTAACAAAATGGATAGTGCGCGTGGCTCCCACCCCCTGGTTCACTTCCTGCCAGGGTGTCACTTCAATCTGCGTGTCGCCTTCCCATTCTGAGTGGGACGAAATAAGGGATAGAATTGGAAGGAAGTAATTAGATGCTGCAAAAATGTCGTCTTCCTCCTCAATCTGCTTAGATGAAGCTTCGCCTCTCTCTATATCGTATTCCCCCCCCCCTTTCTCCATACCGTGGTACTTGTCCACCCCCCGAGATGCCTTATCCGAGATATAGTCCTCAAAAAACTCTTGTACGGTGACCTTAGGCAGTATGAACTCCAGCCCCCTCTCCTTCAACTGAGGACCCGCCAGGGCCTGGGTTAATGCCGCTCCCAAATCTCCCTCTGACACCACACTTTGCGTGCCTTCCCTCAGGTCATCAAAATCCAACATGTCCTCCTCCCCCATAGACCCCAAGCTACGCGCTCCCTCCAATATTGGTGGCACGGGGACCTTTTCCTCGCCGCTTTCAGGCGATCCGCCTCCCTCACTCCTGGTGGGGGCGTGGGTGTCGGACGCGGGAAGCTCCAACGGAGGAGGGAAAACCACGAGTCCTGGCGAGGTGGGTACGACGGGCATAGCCGGAGAGGGTGCTTGACTTTTCGAATCTGATGGCAGTACCGGCTGCTGCTGTAGCTGCTGCTTATGTGGACGCGAAGTCGGCGTAGCCGAAGGAATGGGTGTGACCGATGCTGCCGAGTCGTTCGCGGCGGCAGCAGCAGCAGCAGCAGCAGCCGTCTCGAGATTGCCGGCCTGATCGATGGAGCGACACTCCATGATGGCTTCCCGAGAAACAGGAGGCATGCGATGGTAAGCTCGATAGCATTGCGCCATGTGGAGGAACACCTCGTCACGATCCCAGAACGACCGGAAGCAGTACTCCTTACCCATGGTTTGAATATTAATGCCATTAGGGATAAGTAACGCCGTGTTACCCTTGGTCAAGGTGCGGACGTGAGAAAAGGGAATTTTTATTTTTTTCTCAAAACCGAAAAAGTTGCTGTAGAAGCTGGGTATGCGAGGGAAGAGGAAAAAAAGAGAAGAAAAAGTGACGAAGGATGGACTGCCATTTTATCTATCTAAAATTCTCACGCATAGAACGTCAGTAGCGATAGTATCTTCAGATCCTATAAGTGCTACCCGCGTTCTTTGAAGCGGAGTATTGCTCGTTAAGCAATAGCCCCTGGCATGCGCAGTACCCCCAACACCATTTTTTGCGATTGAAAATTGGGAGGAGAGTTGTAGTGGTGCAGTGATTGCGAGACTATACAAATTGTCGGATCCACCAATTGACAAATCGTGCTTGGAAACTTGGCTGCCATCGTGTCCTTGCCCATGAGAGAACATTACCAACACAAGGCAGTGTAAGGCAGTGTTCTCTATCGTTTCCTCCACATAGTATTTATGCTGTCTATTTGTATCAACTCGCTCACTTATGATTCCTATCATCCTAGTCCCTTCTCTCCCATCCTCCCCTTCTTACCATACGAACTTGTCTGTAATGTACATGCGGCCGTGCAGCAAGATCTTGCTCTCCACCGCACAGGATGCGTCGTCTCGGATGCATCCCAAGTTCTCCCCAAATATCTGCCGAACAATCTCGTCTCTAAAGGTGTCCTCGGTCCTGCGCGCAAAACCATCTTTTGATGAGCTGCTCATCGAACTCGGCAGCCGCCGTGGTTGGTGCGGCTGCGACTGCGAAGCGAGCTGCGACTGCGAAGCGAGAGGTGGATTGGCGAGAGGTTGGCCTGATGACGAAGTGTCCCCGTCCATGGAGCGCTCTCGACTACGCCGGCGGACCACCAATGGCTCTCTACCAGTGCTTTCGGGCATGGGATTCGATGGCAATGGAGATTGTGCCATGCCTGTTGGTGAGAGTTGAAGAGTCGAGAGGGTGGCATATATAGATCAATTAATCAATGAAGACGAGTTGGCAAAAGAGATGAAAGCGCCGTCTGCTCCTTGCCTTGAAAGAAAAGAGGCCGGATTCCGAGTGGGGGCGGGCCGAAACATAGCGATAGCGGTGCACAGAAGATAAGTGCTGCTTTTGCTTTGAACTCGTGTGGAAGTTAGACCAGAAGAAGAACAGTGCCCCTGAAGTTCAGGGCCTGAACAGGCGCTTCGTTGATGCTGCACCAGAATCCATGCCCCACTCTTGCCTCGCGCGCCCCGTCCGCCGCCCGCCGCCTCGACTTTACATCAAAGACTTGGAACCTGCCGAATGTTTCAGGCAGACACACCTTGACAGACAAAGGAACTACATGTTGCACGACTGTGTACTTTTGTGAAGATTTTTTGGTGGCGCTTGCTGTTGCACGCTTGTTGCCTTTGACTTGACTTCTTCAGTTAGTTCTTACAAATATGGCGAGTGCCGAAGCAAGCTGACACTGTTCCGTGCATAGCATCACACCCCATGGACAAGGCCCTTAAGTCTCATGCACTTCAATCGTTTTGCGGCTTGTGTGGCTCGGATGCATGTATGCCCCTCTGGTCGGCAGGGCGATGAACAAAAATTGCCCCAGGCAATAACCAGCCGCCTTGAAGGCAGTGACCATTCGTTTTTGTAGAACCACACGTCAAACTTCAGAGAGGGCTTCAAACCCATCCCCCACGAATCTGTGCGAGCGGCAAGGAGGTGGAGGCCATGCAAGCAGGTTTGTGTACCAAGCACCGAAAGATGATATGAGATAGAGTGGCAGCATTGCGTAGAGGGGGAGGTGCCATCCAGGGGCCAACCCACACACAGCCCAAAATGAAGATCAATACGTTTTGGAACAGCTGGGCGGCGATATCCGTTTGGCCATGGCTAGTGGCAGAAAAGGAAGATGGCGACATGGCGGAAGGAAAAAGAAATAGAAGAGGAATTTGAAGAAGACGAAAGGGAGAGTGATAATGCAATGATGGTCTCAAAAAAAAAATAAAAATGTACAAGCAAACAATAATCATTTTTGTTTTACACTTTCTCCTATTTCCATTTTTCAAAACTCAAGCACATCTTTCAAGTACCATCGCGTAGTAACGACCTACCCATGCCTAATCGCAAGATGACATCGCATGACCAATGACCAAATAGCCAAAAAAATGCTTTATCTTCAAATGAACAAACTTCGCACATTTGCTCGATCTTGCTTCCGCGTGGTACCACGCATTAGCCAGTCTGGTGATCTTCCGCAGATCCCCTTATTTGTCTTTAAAAACGGTTGTCTCCCCCAGATATCTTTTTTCGTCTGCTCCATGGCACGGCTATTTCTCTCTCGTATCAGGGACATTTTTCCATTCTCACTTACCGAGCGCCCGCAATTTAACAGTCTTCTTTTCTTCTCCAACGTTATCTCTCCCTTCTATCGCCGTGGACGCTTGGCTGGCGCCTTCCTTCCTCCTTTTCTCGTTTCTTGAACACCACCAAGACTGTCTTCCTCGTCTCCTTCATCCAGCTCGCCCACAATATTCAATTCCACGTTCATGCCATCATTCCGATGACCAAAGGTCACCTTCTCCTCATCGTCACTCTCGTCTTCCTCCTCTTCCTCCTCGTAGTCTTTCTCTTCTTTCTCGTCATCCTCCTCATTTTCATAGATCCGCTGGACCCTAACTCTATCTTTCTTCCCGCCCTCAGTCTCTTCGTCATCACTACCACGCTCCCCTATTTCTTCCTCCTCCTCCTCTCCCTCCTCCTCGTCTAAACTGCCCACATCATCTTCCATCGCATCCAATTCATCGTCTGCCGCCGGCAACACCGCCCGCGCTTCCTCCTCCTCCTCCTCTGCCTTCCCCTTCTTCCCCCTCCTCCCCTGTCTCGAAAACAACACCGCCGTCAATCTCTGTTTCAAGTAAAACCTGAACGCCTCCTTCCGAGGCTTCCGCAAGTCATACACACGTGCCATCCTATCCAATCCCGCCAAGGCCACAAATGGCAAACTTGGGCTAGAGTGTCGCACCAACCCTCGTATCGACCCTGCCGGTCCCTCCATCCTCCCCACCACGGCCATCTTCCCAACATCCAATCTATACACATTCCCACCCGCATCGCCACTCACCAACTCATTACTACGAGAGCTGCTGCTCTTCCCGCTACACAATGTCGTGATTCGATACCCCTCTGGGAGATCCATCATTCGCACGGGCCTTCGATTCGACTCTCTTATGTCATAAATTCTCACTTGCTTGTACCCCGTGCCGATGGCCACAATCTTCCCTGCCTTTCCCTCGTCATCACTATCAATAAAATGTGCGGCGGTGACCCAGACTGGTTGGCGGAGGCTGAGCTTGTCATGGGGAACATTGCGTGCTTCCCATGTTATTTCTCCCGTGCTCAAATCGTACAATCCCAGCTCTCGCTCTTTCCCTCCGACGGCCACTAGCCCGCTCGAGGGAGATCCTAGGGCCATGCATGTTAAAGGGGCTTTAAGCTGCCATTCAGCAACTAACACGTCTTTCTCCTGATCTGCTGTCGATTGAAAGGGGGCGAGGAGCTTGACCTTGCCGTCTTCGTGAGCGACGACGAGGAGTTCTTCTGCCTCGGACTGAATGGTCTCCCCTCCTGTCGAAGCCATGCCCACTACGTCGGCATTTATTATGCCTTTGCATATCTTGAGTAGGTGAGGCATCTTTCAAAGCGAAGTAGTGGGTGGTGTATGAGGAAAAGAAGTCTGGCACATACAATAAAAAGTATCTTCCCATTTTTGCTTTTCCATTATCAATCCCTCAGGCAACCACCATGCCACATACCTGTACACCATCCTCCCACAAGCTTATGACACCATCCTGCCGCGCAGCTGCAAATATTGTACCGTTTCGAGCCCAGCACAGCGCACGAATGGCCCGTGCCCGCTGCTGGCGACCGGCTACGACGATGCGTTGGGCTTCCAGGTCGATGGACTTGAGGAGGCCGCCATCGTCGCCCGTAATGATTCGCATAGCTGAGAAAATACACCAATGGGGGTAAACGGAAAAGACAAACGGATTTAGTGGACTCTGGTCATTTGTTGATGTGTGAGAGTGTGGAAGTGGTGGGTACAAGCGGGATAAGGTCGCGTTTTCGTCGACGATCGAGAAGAAGCGATGGTGGCTGGTGGGCCATGCTTGCCTGTGCCGAGGATGTGCGCTGTCGCTGACCATGAATTTTAGCTCATGTTTTCAATTGCATACTACACCCCATTCTACGATCTTACAGGCAATCTCTTGTCTTTGGTCTTCTGGCGTTGCCTTTTTCCGGGAGGGCTGCGAGCTCGCATCATCATCAGCAGGAAATCACTGTTCGGTGGCCTTGCTTCTTTGTTCGGGAGGGGGTGGAGGCCTGCGCTACATAGACGCACAAGCACTAAGCGGGCATTCTAGGTAAATATGGCGGGTTTCAATGTCGCTGCCACAGCGCCGTCAGCACCGCCGCGCCTGCCAGCCCTGGGCTACAACAAGAGCGGTAATGGGAATGGTGTCGCGGGAGGGGGCAGTCCTTCTACCCTCAGGTGCTCCGCTGCGTCGGCAGCTACGATGGCTACCGTTGCGGCGGCTCTGCATGCCCCCGAGTTGGTGCCTGTTAAGTCATTTGTTAGCACGGCGTTGGCCATGAAGCTGCGGGGTAACGGGACTAACTACGTGCATATCGTGAACACCATCAGGTATAAAAATAGGGAAAATGCCGGGGGAAGGTGTGGATTATGGTGCTGTTCCTTTACCGAGGTCGTAATAGTCGATACGTGGATAATTTTAGCCGTCTTTTACATTAAACTGGTCTGTATCTTTTCATTGGCAGGCCCCCTTCATTTTCAGAATGCATGTATTTCCTGGATACTGCTAACTAAGCCTCTCTTTCCTTGCTCCATCCACTCAAACTCAAACACAGATCACGCGACGACATGGAAACTCTCCCCCGGCTCTTCCTATCCCTCGCCTCATGCATTACCACCGTTACGGGCGACCCCGACAAGTTCAATGACCTACTCTCGGCCTTGTTTAAATACGATTGGAGCGGTGGCAGCCTGTCCCGTGCCGCCTTTGTCAACCTCCTCGCTCACCTCGTCTCGGCCAAGAGCACCTTCCTCCACCCGACCCTTCAGATGCTGGCCCGTAGCTTGGCCGCGCCGGGGCCAGTCTTGCCAAAGACGCAAGAGCAGCTGCAGCGGCAACAAGAGCCCCAAGGAGAGGAGAACGATGAGAACAACGACGACACCGATGCGGCCCGCAAGGCATCTGTCCACGAAGCACTCAGAACCGTCCTGACTCTCGTCCCTGCCGGTGTACCAGAGCTTTATCCCGCTCTTGCCGATGCCTTTCCTCATCGACGAATCGAAGGGTCAGGGAGTGTGGTCAATTACGCACGACAGCTCCTTCGAGTATCCGAGTATACATCCACCCTTGGCGTGAGCAACAGCAGCAGCAGCTGCTGCAGTAGTAACGGCGGTAGTGGTGGAGGGCTAGTGCTGAAGAGAAGCAGCAGTAGCAAGGGTAGTAGCAGTAGCAGAACCGGCGGCACTGGGGGGAGTGTAGGTGGCGCACCATTGCGCGACAGGGTTCTAGGGCTAATCATCGAGCGGTGTTTGGAAATCGATGTCGAAATCAAAATTGAAGACTCAGGGGAGGCCAGGGTAGAAGAAAAGAAAGCCGTCGCAGAATCAGAACCTACTGCAGCCATTGCTGTCCATTTGGCTCATGATCCGTCGGCAGCGTTGGTGTTGTCCGAGCACGTCTATGTTGAAGACCCGAACTTCATCGTATACTCTCATCATCATGCTGCAGCACTTGCAGCAGCAGCAGCACCAGTGAAAGCGCAGGAGGACCCAAGAGACAAAGGAGAGGAGGGGGAGGATGAGGTGGATGAGATGGCGGAGAAACTGGATTGTGTTATGTTGTTGCTCTTTGAGCATTTGGATCGCGTTGTTGGGAGGGAGGGAGGTGAGGAAGGGCGTGCACATGCTGCTCAGTTGTTTGAGGGTCTGGCACCGACTTTAGAAGGCCCAATCTTGGCGACGCACCGATGTAAGTATGTGCAATTTGTCTTGTTTTATCTGGCGGCCCGTGACCCTGCCGGGAGGGTGCCCTCTCTTCTTGTTGACCGTTTACTGGTCCGGGCGTTACGAGAGGAGAACGCGCCCGTTGGGGCACGCCAGGCGGCATTAGCTTATTTATCTTCATTTTTGGTGAGGAGTAGAGCTTTGTCGGTTGGGGGGATCGTGAGGGCGTTGACGGTGATGGTAGAAGCGGCTGAGACGTACCTGGCTAGAAGTGCCTCCGATTTGAACATTATGATGCTGCTGGCGAAGCATGAGGAGGAGGAGGAAGGGGAGGAGGAGTATGGTTGGGGAGCGGTAAAAAAGGAGGAAGGAGGGTGCGGGCTAGCGGGAGAGGAGGAGGAGGAGGATGGGGAGGAAGAGGGAACCGGAAGACATGTTTTGTTTTATTCAATTTGTCAGGCGGTTTTTTATGTGGTGGGTTTTCATCACTCTACACTAGATGGGGAGGACATCTTAGGCGTCGGCCTTGGATCAGAATCAGCAGCGGCTGCTGTAGCATCCGTCGAATGTAAGGATGGCATGCCTCTTGGTTCTTTTTCCTCATCTTCCTTGGCGCAGCAGTTGGGGTTGAAGATGAGGCTGGGTCGATTGGCTTGCTCGCCTTTACGGCCTTTGGACCATTGCTTAGAGAGTGTCAAACGTGAATTTCTGCGCTTGGCCCATTTACATGCCTTTGTTCCTGCGGGAGCGTTGGTGGGGCTTGGTTGGGGGGGAGGGGGGGAGGAAGAGGTGCAGGCCACAAGGCGGAATAACCATAACCCGCTTGACTCGTATTTTCCATTTGACCCGTACTTGCTGAGGAGGTCGTCGCGGTTTGTGGCCACACCGGATGTCTATAGGTACTGGCAGCAGCAGCAGCAGCAGCAGCAGCAGCAGTTGCAGCGCTTGAGTACTGTGAAGAAGGAAGAGGGGGAAGGAGAGGGGGAGGAACAGTGGGAGGGACGGTCGGTTACGTCGGAGGACGGGCATAGCAGTGGAAGTGGTGTTTGTGGCAGCGAGGACGTAGACGAAGACGAGGACGAGGACGACTCCAGTAGCAGCAGCAGCAACAGTAGCATCAGCAGCAGGGGTTCGGACGAAGAGGTAGAGAATGATGATCAGGAGAGAGGGGAGGAGGAGGAGGACATGGAAGCGGAGGAGGAGGACATGGAAGCGGAGGAGGAGGACATGGAAGCGGAGGAGGAGGATGATGTGATGTCTATGAGCGTGGCCTCGACGGGAAATGGTCTTGTTTTAGCAAAGACTGCCGCGTATTGGCGGGAACAGCAGACATATGCATACACAGACGAGAACCAAAGGGACCGGAGGAGGAAAGCGAGGAAGAAAGAGAAAACGAAGACGAAGGAGAAGAAAGAGAAGGATTCGCAGGGTGGGAAGGGTGGGGGGAAGAATGGATTGCATTCTCGGAAGCGGGAGCGGGTAGACTCGATGGATTATGACCAGGATGGGTTCGGTGAAGAGGAGGGTGAGGAGGAGGAGGAGGGGGAAGTGGACGGGGAGGACGGGACGGACGATGAGGAGGGGGAGAGGGCACCAGCTGCAGCTCCAGCAGCGATGGCGAGGACGGGCTTGCTGCTGAGCGATCATGTAGTTGAGGCTGCGGCTGTAGCAGCGGCGGCGCAAGCCCGTGTGCGCAAGGAAAGTGTCAGCTCGGTGGGTAGTTGGTAATGTATGGGAGTCGGATGGAAAAGCGTCGATCACGACGCTTGAAAATGAGGTGCCAGAGAGAGAGAGAGAGAATGAGAGAGAGAGAATGAGAGTTAGAGAGAGAAAGAGAGAGATGTGCAAAACAATTTTGTAAACGCGGTGCGGGAATTGAAATTTGCAGCCGGTATGCCGCGGAGGGAGGATTTCCCTTTTCTAATACCCTGATCGATATTAGTGACTGTATAAAAGAATAAAGGCCCATCTGCATCGCAGCAGCTTCAGAATAAAAAAGCGGAGAGCCTGAAATTTGTTTAGATTTCTTGTTCAGACGAGCATTGGCCATTTGAGTTTTATCTTTTGTCCACTTATGTATGCAGGGCATGCATTATTGTACGGAAGGTGTACGTGTAGATGCGCGTGGTCCCGAGGTATTGCGTGCAAAACACCGCCGGTCAGCAAACTAGAGCTCCGGACTATTTCGCCTTATCCTCTCGAAGCTTTACATGCTTCTCCCTGCCCCCTAACTACACTCCACGCGGTGCAACTCGCCATGTATATCTTGGTGACAGAGGTGGCCAATCGCCCATGTTGTTGCAGCTTGCTTAGCTTCCTTGATGGTCGCGGACAGGCTTGTCCGACGTAGTCTCCTCTCCTTCTATTCTTGCGGTGCCGTGGAAGAGGGGATGAGATGTGGAAGAGGTGGTAGACAAGTATGCATGCGATTCTGCCTAAAAAGACTTTATAATTAGCGCCCTGCGTAGCTGCCCAAGGGGACGATTGGAAGACAAGAAGCAACACTGTACCACCCGCCCCATCAGTGGCAGGCCCGGAAGTCACAGGCCAACACATTGTTTGGCCGCTGAAAATTGACATCAAGCTCAAAGCTAGGTTGGCATAACTATTATGTATTCAATCAATCTCATGAGTGCATAGGTACTTGGTCATGGGGACCGGTTTTGTAGTGATTTAAAGCTCGGCAACGCTCAGGGGTGGGGAGCGTCCCGTCACGGGGATGTGAAACTTACCGTGTTCTTCGCGCCGCGTGTCTCGCGTCTATGGCGTGGATTTTTTGGCAATACGGCGCCATTATATGCACATGCACGCTTGCACGGCATCATTTGTGCTATGTGCCAAAGCAATGCGCAGCCGTGTGTCTGTTGGCATAATCTTGCCTTGTCACAGGCCACCCGTCGAAAGGTGTCATTTGGAAAAAAAATACTCGTTTGTCCCCTTCCTTCGAGCTGTTCCTTGCATCGCTTGTTGACCTTGCCACTGCATCGGAAAGTCACGGACGGATGCAGCATTCGTGATTTTTAAAAGACCCACAATACTCCGAAGTGGCCTACATTTGACACTACTGCACAAGACGTATATGACACATACTTGGCCATGTCCATTTTGTGAACAAATTCGCTGATGGCCTCAATCTTCTCATGAAATCTGTCCCCCCTTTATTCCCCCACACCATTTCTCAGGGAGGACAATCATGGCCGGTGGGGACATTGAGCCGCCACACTCCATTACCAAGCCTACCAAGGTACGTGTGGAAGCGACAGAGGAAAAGAAGTGTGGAACGAGGCTAGATACTTTGTCAATATCATTTGTCCAGGCGTCTAATCAAGCAAGTCCTTCCCAAGCAGCCCTTCCCAATTATGACTGTGGGCTAGAAGGTGTTGTGGCACCATTTCCTCGTTATTGTATGGGAGACTCTGTGGACATGCTGGTGTGCTGGAGTTGGAGTCAAGAAAGAGGGAGAGACAAAGGTGGACGTGGTCCCTGATTGGATGGAAGCTTACGGCTATCAGTGCTCCTCTTCGTTACCCTGGATCGATCGACTCACCTTGGCTTTCTTATTCCGCGTTTTGATTTTTCTCTCCCTCTGCCCCTTCTCCCTTGCTTGTTCCCAGGTAATCGACCACGACCTTCACGGGCACACAGGAGGAGGGCATGGGAGCCACGGCGGGGGTGGCCACGGCAAAAGCCACGGGGGGGGGCATGGTGGCGGACACGGACATGGTGGCGGACACGGCCATGGCGGGCACGGACACGGCCCAGGCCGAGGCCACGCGCAGCTAATGCCAGAGGAATTGAACTGGAAGTGCCGACTCTTCATGACTATGGAGGATCCCAGTTTCTCGCTTACCGCTCGATTGGTATCCGCCTTTATCAACGCTTGCTTGTTCCTCTCTATCGTGGCCTTCAGTTTGGGAACAATGTTTGAGTTCAAGCACTTTCCTTATTACTGCCCTTCGCACATGATTGTGGGCTTCACGTGCTGGGACGGCTTCGGCATGCCCACGAGAGTGATGCCTGTGAACGTATACGACCGCAGCACCTACGAGGCGGGTAGGCAAATGTACAACGAGTATCTGGAGGAAAAGAAGAAGAAGGAAGCTGCAGAAGCCGCAGCAGCCGCCGGAGTCACCCCTGCTGCTGATGCGGCTCCTGCAGGCCCCGGTGTTGCTCCTGCTGCCGCCGGTGCTTCCCCCTTCGATGTCGCTCCTGCTGCCTACGCGGAGCCATCATGGATGGACGAGGTCGCCCCAGTGACAGAGAACCCTGGTTTGTACAATTTGAGAGGCTTGGTGCAATCTGAAGAGGAGCGGGTGCATCGACGCTTGTATCCCAAAAAGGTTCGCCCCATTGGAGTACCCTACTGCGAAGAGATTTGTGAATACGAGCCGGATAAGGAGATTGAGATTGCCGAGGGTTTTGCAATGGCCACGTTTACGGTGGATTATTTGACGAGGCTTGCGACGGCGCATGCAGTGCCCTACCGTGTGATTAACCCAAGCGCTAATTTGAGCTACGAGCCTGGTGGGTTGTTTAAAACTGTTCGGTACTTCTTCACGTTCATCATGTTGGTGGACTTCTTCGCCTTATTCCCGTACTACTTGAAGACCATCCTCGAGCGGTTGGAGAGGGACCTTGCCTCATCAGCCATGATTAGGACGCTGGGCCTCATTCGAGTGACGCGCGTGCTTCCATTTTACATGCACATGGTGGTGTCCACCAAAGGTGTCTTCTCGCAAGGAGACAGCCCGCACTTCATGCGTCTCTTCGAAATGGGGGTTCTCTTCAGATTTTTGAGGTTGGGCGACTATGCGGAGGGAGCCCCGTTGTTCTTCTCCACCTTGAAGGCGTCTCTACCCGCGATCGGATTGGCATTGATAGCGATGCTGTGCTTGGCCATGATGTTTGGAACAGCGATATTCTTTGCCGAGCATGGGACGTTCAGGGTGACACCCGAATTCCCAACTGGCGCGTTTTTGACTCGAGGACGGGACGGCACGTTGGTGGAACCGGCGCATGCCAACATTTTTATGAGTATGTGGTACGTCATCAGTGACACTACACCCATGCCTACAGTCATAATGCTGGTGCCCAAAACGACCGCCGGTGAAGTGCTGGATGTGGTGATGGACTACATGTCATTGATTGTCTTGACACTACCCATCGCGATTTTTGCCCGAAACTTCCACGAGCAGTACAACAAGTTCTTCAAAAATTGGGAGGAAGAAAGGGGTGATATTGATTGGTCTAGTGACAATGAAGAGGAAGACGAGGACGACGAGAAGGAGATGAAGGGGGAGCAGTGGACGAAAGGGGCCGAGATGGATGATTTTGACAAGGCGATCGCGAAGTTGGAGGCCGCGCAGCAGGAGCAACGGGAAAAGCTGCAGCAAATGGAGGGGCTGAAAAGTAGGAAGGCGAGACAGAGATTTGGGTTTGAGGAGGAGAGTAAGTTTGGAGACTTTGGAGTGTAGGATGGGGGAAGATAGGGAACGAGGTGCTGTCAAAATAGTGTAGTAATTTGCAGCGTGTGCGTGTGGGTGATAACCTGAAAAAGGTAGGACGTAGATGACGAGATTCACTGGTTGCACAGGGAGTAAGATTTTTACGAGGCTTGAGTAAACTAGTGTGTCCATTACTCAAAAAAGAAATAAAATAACATAAGATTGTGCGAGTGTGCCTCTCTAAGTATAAAACCTTTACCAACATTGATTTTTAATTGATAGCGTTTGTATGTAAATCGTCTATTCTTCTTTTCTTCTTACCCCCCGCATCCCCTTTCCTCCCTTCCTCCCTCCCTCTCTCCCTCCCTCACCGAGGCATTCTAAACCGGACCACTACCGGCCTCTTTCCATACCTCAGCGTCGCTACCGTATGCGCATGCGAAATGAATCTCTCCCCATTCACTCCCACCACCACACACCCATCCACCACCCCTTCCTTCTCCGCGGCCCCCCCTGGCGTCACCTGCAGCACTTGACAGACATACATAAGTCCTCTTTCCCTTGACGTCACTGCCATTTCCTCCAACCGCATCCCCAGAGGGCCCTCGGAAAAGCACGTATCGAATTCCCCAGTCCCCGGCTGGTCTCGCAAACATATTTTGGTCGTCAACCCGCAGCCGCCTCCCACTGGACGACTGCCGCTACTGTTGCTGCTACTTTTTGCCAGGACAGCGTTCGTACCTCTCTGTAAAACCTGCATTGACTTCCCAAAGCCTCCCGCGAAGGCCTTCCCGCCCTCCCCCGTTCCCACCCCCGCCGCTCTCCCTCGCTCTATAAACGCTTTCTCCGTCCCTCCCTTCCTCGCTCCCTCATACCCCAACCCCTCCATCTTCTTCCTAAAGCCTACCACCAAGGGCCGGGGTAGAAAGGGAAACCTCGCCATGATTGCATCATACAAGATTAATTCTTGGTGGTCCAAGCTTACCAGTGCATCTCCCAGCCTCACTCCGCCCAGTACCGCTTGACCCGCTGGTGCGACTTTGGTCACGACAGCCCTCCCTCCCTCAACCTTGCTCAAGGTGAATCCAAGAGGACCGTCTTTAAACACAACCGTATATTCACGAGCTCGATGCTGCCGCTGCTGCTGCAGCTGCCGTTGTTGTTGTGGGAGGGGATGGGAGGAGGAAGGAGGGCCGGTGGCAGGCCAGGGGGGGGAGGAGGGAGGAGGGGAGGAGGGGAAGGAAAAGCGGTCGACAGCTGCGGAGTATTTGCGGGCGAGTTCTTCTTGTCGGTGTCGGAAAGCATGATGGGAGGAAGATGAGGAGGAGGGGGTACGAGAGGAAGAGGGACCTTCGAAGGAACCTTCGCATGGATAAGGAGGGTGATGCTGCTGCTGCTGATGATGCTGATGGTGGCGGTGGGAACGTGGAGGGGAGGACGACGAAGAAGAGAACGACAAAGCGGAGGAGGAGGAATGAGAGGGTGCCGCTACCGTTATTGTTTCCCCTACCTCTGCTCCTCCTCCCTTTCCCTCTGCTGTCACCACGACTTCAGGTGCACCCCTCCGGGTGGGCGCGATATCATCAATGTCCACATATTCTTCCACGGTGCCATCTCTGTATTGCACTTTCAGCAGGTGTTTCCCATTCACCGGACTCCGGGTTTTGTGGAATCGTATGATGATCGCAGAACGCCATCGGCCGATCCCCCCCTCGGGACGGACGTAGACTCGTCCGCCTTTTGCTAGTGCTTGGGAGGGAAGAGGAGGAGTAGGAGGAAAAGAAGGAGGGGGAAGAGGAGGAGAAGGAGAAGGAGAAGGGGGATGAGAGGACATGGAGGGCAAGAAATGCTCAATTGCAGATTCTGCTGGCTGTCGTACTGGCGGTGGGGACACTTCTGATGGAGTTGCCAATGCATGTCCCGGTGTTGGCCCTTGGGCTGCTTCCTCTCGCGACTCGTCGTGGACCTGTTTCGTGGATTGTATCCCTGCCTTCACCGCTCCTGCTGCTACTGCTGCTAGTGTGGAATCTCTCCGAACCCCCCCCTCCTTCTTGCCCATCAGCGAGGGCGACGAAGCTGTCGCCATGCTGCTGGTGGTCTCTCCTCTTTCACGCCCTCTTCCTCCCTCCTCCCCTTTTCCTTCTTCCTCCTGATCCTCGACATACAACCCCGCCAATCTTTGGGCAGGAAGCCTAAGGAGAGATGATGGCGGTGATGATAGTGATGCTCTACTCCCTCCGTCCTCTTCCTCCTCCTCCTCTCCCTCTTCCTTGACCATCGCTCCTGCAGGCTCGGTAGCTATTGCTTTCTCTTGCACCTTCCCGTGCTCTTGGGCTGCTTCCCCTTTTTCCAGCTCATTTCCCACCAACAGAGATCCGCGATTTTCCATTTCTTGTTCTCGGCCTCCTTTCAACATGCCGACTCCAGTCCTTTCAGACGAAACACTGCTAGTGCTGCTGATGCTGGTGCTGGAGCTGCTGGACGTGCTTTGTGTTGGGCGATTACAATTCTGACCGTCATCTCCACTCTCTACCGACGGTGCTACTGCTGCTGCGACTCCCACAGATGCAACCACTGTCGTTGCTACTGATACAGCTGTTACTGCTCCTCCTTCTTCCCCTGAGAGGCTTCTGGATCGGTCTTCGTGTTTAGCGGGGCTTTCGCTTCTCTCCTCCTTTCTCTCCTGCCCTCTTTCCTGTCCCTCTTCGTCCTCCTCGTCAGAAGACGACGAATCATCTCCACTTTCCCTCCTGCTGCTGCTGCTGCTGCTGCTGCTGCTGCTGCTGCTACTACTACTACTACTACTACTACTACTGCTGCTTCCCCTCCTCACACTAGCTGGTACAGTCACCTGCCTGGACCTTCTCCTACTGCTGCTGCTGCTGCTACTGCTGCTACTACTATCACTTCGACTTACGGTCAGTGCGCTTGCACTGCTCGCTCGCCTCCTCCTTGGCAGTGGTAACGGCGCAAGCCTCAAACATACCGCATTCCTTCCCCTCCCTTCCTGGTGCTGCTCCTGCTGCTGCTGCTGCTGAATCTCCGCCCCTAGCAGCGCCCTATTCCTACTCATCTCCCTACTGTCGTTGTTGCTGCTGCTGCTGCTGCTATTGGTAGTGCTGTGGATAGGATGACCCCCAAAATCGGACATCGCATTTCTTAACTGGGTGGGTGCAGGCATAAAGCCCTCCTGTCTCCTCCCCCCGTCCCTCACTCGTCTTCGCCCTCCTCCTCCTCTTCCTCCTCGCCCTCTTCGAAAGACAAGCGTCAACGGCCTGCCCATGTTCGGTATAAGAGCCATTAGTTCATCATATTCCTCCAGTCTCCGATTGCTCAGCCCTACCAAAGTGTCTCCTGTTTGCACACCAGCACGGTAGGCAGGACTAGCAAGAGTAACGCGATAGACACGAGCGTGCCCCGTAGGAAGGTCTTTCTGGATCGAGATGCCAATGGATTCCTCGCCCTCCACTCTAACCTCAACGAACTCTTCATCTCCTTCGTTTCCTACAGCAGATGGTAGATGCAGTGGTGGTTGAGACTCTTGGTTGGTATCGCTGCTGTTCTGCCTGTGGTGGTCGTTGTGGTGGTGATGATGACGACCACTGATTTCGTTCCTTCGTCCTACATCTCCTTCTCCTTCCCCTCCTCCTCCTTCAGCATCATTACCAGCCCCTAGCCCATGAAAGGATGAATGCTTTCTTGGCGGTGAGACCAACGAAACCGATTTCAACCGCTGTCGCCTCGTGCTGCTACTGCTCCCTCCCCCTCCTCCTGCTGCTTTCCTCGCCTTACGGCTTTCCCAGTCAACCTCCCACCCTTTCTCGACTGCTTCCGACAGAGTACTCCTGTACACGCTCGCCGCCTTGCTTTGATATTTGACCCGAATGTCCGTGTTGCTGATCCGTTGCCGGCGGAAAAACTCTTGCATTTGAAAATTTGAACCGAGCCGCATCGCGTACACTTGTTTCGGTGTCCACGAGTCAAGGGAGAGTGAGCGGACAAAGCTTACGCTGACCCCTAGAGAACGATGGAAACCCGAGCAGCGGAGGCAAATTAAGACGCCGTAAGTGACGCTGGCCCATTCGGTGTCGAAGGAACCGCAGTCGCAGCATTGGCTGTAAGAGGGAGGAATAATTTGGGTCAAGATATAATAAAGGGAAGAATTTGGATGATTAAGATGCTCAATATGGTTTGGAGAACTTGGAAATGCATGACGGACAAATGGCCTGGCGGACCCAGGGTTTGGCGATGTGTCAAAGGGCGGACATGGTGACCCATGCGAGCGCCGTGATTGCAGCCGGATGGACGGGAACGACACTACGATAAACATACAGACACAACGAAGAATGATCGTCTGCGTCGCTCGAAGGCACAAATACACAAACTCGGCCTCAAGTACACGCATACAACCGACAAGACTTACTTATTGCCCGGGTTGCTCTTCACCTCCACGAGAACGTCCGGTGGGAAGGGCCCCTCTGCCCGCAAGGCGGCCGCCGCCGACATTGTGAAAGGAACTATTAACCAACGCAGTGATATTTTAATCCTTGTCCCGTCGATACCTGCCGGTATGTGGTCATAGAATAGTACCACACAGCTCAGAGTATTGAGGCGTGCGACGGGTGTTGGCGATGATGCTTGGCGTGTGGGTATTGGTCGAGGCGACAAAATAGTTAATGTGTCTGGGATCGCAGAATCGCCAGCCTCTTTCGCATGCAGTCGTACTAATTGTACCTGTGGTGGTGATAGTGATGATGGTCCGGTGGTTGGCTTGTCAGACAGGACACAAGGCTGCGGACGACTGATAGGCGTAATGCTTCAAGCCGAGAAAAGGCGAGTTTCTTCGATGGGACAGATGGGACGAGCATTTCGCACACAAGTCATTTACAAACAAGCACGCTAACGCATCCACAACAGACATTATATATCCGCCAAATCTTGCCGGAGGCCAAAACAGTCCACAGCAGCACGGGATGCATACAGCGTCATACCGGGCCGCATGCCACCCTTCTTCGCTTCTTTCTTCTACGACTCTTGACGATCCCACCACACGCATCTCGCGCACCGCAGGCCAATAGGAGCCATGGCCCTTAACGGCACGTCATCCTTGGAGGCGCGCCAAGCCTTCTTGCAGCTTCTTATGGTAAGCACGCACTCGTCATCTCTCATTTTTCTCCTGCAGCGACAAGGAACTTATTCATCTCACCAAGGCGCCCATTCTTCGCAACCCCACCAGAGCCGCAAGGTCATGAACCAGAAAGAGGTGGAAGATGCGTTCGCCATGTTGTCGGAAACGCTGAACTTGCGCGGCTACATGGGTGAGTGTGAGAGGAGAAAGCGAAGGGCTTTGCATGTCCTTAGATACCTTCACTCCCCCCCCGTCCCTCCCGGGGTCCTCACAAAACCCCTTCTCTAACCTCAAAGCACAATCAGAGATCAAATCGTGCCTATCCGAGTTGAACAAAGATTTGCATGAGTGCAATTTGCAAATCAAGGGGATGCTTCTGAACGGCACCGAGGTTTATGCCATTGTCAACATTGTGCGTAGGGGAGGCAGGGAAAGAGGGAACGGGTGAGGGGAGAGAGGGAATGAAGGGATGTGTGTCTTTCCACATTGATCGCGTCATGATGTGTGTCTTTCCACATTGATCGCGTCATAACATCTTCCTCACCATTCTGTCTCATATTTTTGATTTTACAGTTGAGCGACGAAGTGGCCAAGCTGCATGCGTCCAAGATGAAAGACTGGTTCGTTTTGGGGAGAGACGTGGAAAACGACATTCTGTCGCTGCATTTCATGAATATACGCTTGTATGTTTTCTCGCCAAGTCTCTTTCGTGCCTTTTTCCTGTATACTCAGCTTTCAGGGAATTCATGCGCACCAATTGTACCCATTCCCACAGGGAGAAGGCTTATTTTAAGGAGGTAATAAGGACAATCTGCGAGAACGGCGGAGACCCTGTTGACAAGGACGAGCTGACCGCGTTGCGTGTGCAAGTCGGGGGAACAGCGCCATATACTCGAGTATGTGCACCGAGGGTAGGGAAGGAAGTAAGGGAGGATTGAAAAAAGACACATCATGTTGTATGCTAACGTCCAACATTCCAATAGGAGAAGGAAGCAGTGCTCTATTTGTTGGAGGCAGAATTCTGGTTACAGGTATGAATTATATACTCTTTACTCTCCTACCTTTTACTTGGTTCATCCGCTCTCTCCTATCATCCCTGACATCACAGAAGGATAAGCACGCCCGCCTATCATTGGGGCCGCGGACTTTCCTTGAGCTGAGTGACTTTGTGCGGGCCCACGAGATGGAGATGCCTCAAATCCTCTACTTCTAAGGAACAAAAGAGCGGAAAAGTACGGGAGTTAGGAAAAAACACGAACTGTTATTGATTGGTGTCAGTGTATGTGTAAGTCCAGAGAGGTTGGCGAGTGGATTTTGGAAGACAGGGAAAATACTGAAAGCGCAGATTGTGAGGCTAATTTACGGCTCAAAGAAAGAAAAGCATGTACATGTAGCATCTGTTCACGTTTTTACGGGAATTTTCCTTGTTTTGGTCTGATTTCACGACGGCGTAAAATTTATGATGGATGGGGGTGTACGATGGTCTAATGTCCATAAATCCACATTGCATGGATTCCTTTGGAGCGGACGGACCCAAGAGGGCCGTGGAGTACTGCATGCTAGAGCGTTGGAAAAGAAAACAAATGCTCGCTAGTTCAGCCTCTCAAGAGTTGTCGGGACACACACCCCAGGAGCGAATACGGAGGCCCTGCGTTTTGGTAACGGGTCCCCCCCCGGATGTATGAATGCGAGGAAGAAGATGGGGCGTCACAGGCAGCCTATAAACCACGTAGTCTCTCCATGTGTGGCCACCTATCACCCACTTACACCACATTTATTCAGGGAGATGCTTGGCTGCCGGCCCAAGGGGTTGCGCCCGTGTGGGACGCCGGCTGAACCTTGCGAAGCAGAACTTCTGCTCAATCAACATGTATGATCACATGCTTATCTTGTCCATCCCTCACACCTCACACTCACCCAACCAACGGCAGCCTGTCATGGCTGATTCTTCTTCAGACGAGGAGGTGGTGGTGCAGAAGAAGCGCACAGAGCGGCCCAAGCTAGACGAGGAGGAGGACGGCGAGGTGGAGGAGGGGGAGGAGGCTACCGGGGCCAGGAAGCCCGCTGCCAGCAGCACGGCCAACGACAACGGCAACGACGACGACGATGATGACGATGATGACGACGATGACGATAATGACGACGATGACGAGGCGCCGCGACGCACCAATGGACGGACTCAAGCCGATGAGGATGACGAGGAGGACGAGGAAGACGAGGAAGATGGAAGCGACAACGACAGTGACGACAGTGAGGCGGACTCGCGACTAAGAAAGGGTGGCCGTAAGCGGAAACAGACTACGCAGGTGGCGTCGCGCGGTCAGGCGGCTAAGAAATCACGGCGCCGCGATGGACGTAGCCGATTTCTGGACCAGGAGGCAGCCGTGGGGGGGGATGAGGACGAGGAGGAGGAGGACATGGAGTCCGGGGATGAGCTGACGGAACGGGAAGCAGAGAAGCTGCGTCAGGAAAATCTGTACAAGCCTCGCACACGTACAAATTTCGAGGACATGCTTGCGAGGGATTCTGACCATCAGATCGAGGAGCGTTTTCGGGCGATGGCGAGGACAAGCGCGCACCGGACGCAGGAGTTTTATGAGGAAGCGGGGGCGAGGCAGAAGGGGGTGACAAAGCAGTCGTTGTTACCGACCCCAGGTGTGGATACATGCATGTGGCGGGTCAAGGTGAAGAAGAATCAGGAAATGCCGATGGTGATGAGCATTATTGACATGGCGAGGCGGATGACGGCGAAGAAACAGAGGGTGGGGATTACGGCTGCGATTTTCGCCGGGACGAAAGGGCATGTCTTGGTTGAAGCCAGGAATGAAGCGGATGCATCGGCGGCAGTGCGGGCAAATTCTCGTTTTATCCTTTCACAGCGGTTGGAGGTGGTGGAGTACAGATACATGGCAACGTCCTTGGCGGTCTCGGAGAAAGTCGCTCCGAAGCCCCTGAAAAACGGTCAATGGGTGCGCTTCAAGCGAGGCCTGTACAAGGGAGATCTCGCCCGTGTCATCGCCATCCTGGAAGGCGGGTCGAAGGTGGTCATTGAGCTGGTCCCTCGCATCAATTACGAGGACATGGCCCGCAACCCAAGGGCGGGGAATATATATGTTATCTCGGCGGCTTCGCGACCCGCCCCCAAATTTTTCTCGGCTTCCGAGGCGAGGGAACACGAGGTGGCCTTGCACAGGGGAAAGCACCCGGGGTTGAACATGCCTTGTGACGTGGCATGTAATCTGCATTACATGAATGGGTATTTGGTAAAGGAAGTGAAGCCTGAGTCGCTGCAGATGGAGAATGTGAACGCCACCGTGGAGGAAGTCACGAAATTCGGTTTGGGCGCCTTGGCGGAAGACGACGGCCGAGGGCATGAAGAAAGGTTAGAGGCCGCGCAGCGCGAGGCAGAGGAGACCCAGGAACAACAGCGGAAAATGCTCCGTGTCTTTGAGTCGGGGGATGCGGTGAAGGTGGTGGCGGGGGAATTACGCAATCTCGTTTGTCGTGTCCTGGGCTCCGACCCCACCACAGGGACAGTGTCTGTGCGCCCTGTGAACTCCAATTTGGGGTTGCCGGCCAAGATTGAACTGCAGACATCACAGCTGGCAAATCATGTGGAGGTGGGGCAGCACGTCAAGGTAGTGGACGGGATTTTCGCGGGAGAGACGGGCATGGTTCAGGCCCTGTTGGTAGTGGACGAGAACGGGCAGCAGGCCTCGGAGCCGGTGGTGAGCATACTCACAGACGGGGAGAATAAGGAGGTGAGGGTGAGACTGGGTCAGGTGAAGGAGAGTGCAGAGGTGGCAACCGGCCTGAGCAGTTTGTCCGGGTATGCGCTGCACGACATGGTGTGTTATGGCTACCAGCGCTTTGGGGTCATTGTCTGGGTGGGGAGGGAGAGCGTAAAGGTGCTGGATTCCTCGGGCGTTTTGCAGTCGGTGCCGTTGGGGGAGTTGCAGGGGAATCGGAATCGGAGGAGTCAGCAGGCGGTGGCTTACGACAGCATGAATAATCGCATGCAGGTGGAGGACCAGGTGGCGGTAACGGATCGGGGGGATCATTTCCAGAAGCGGGGGACGATCAAGCATATCTTAGGGTCGACGTTGTGGGTGTTCACGAAACAAGAGCCCAGGAATAGCGGGTTGTTCGTGGTACGGACACGTGCCGTGACATTGCAGAATCTGGTGCGGAGGAATGCGGCTGTGACGTTTAATGCCTTGCACACTGGGGGGCCTGTGCGTGGGGGGGTGCAGCAGCAGCAACAGCAGCAGGATGGGTTTGGGGGAGGTCCTGGAGCAGGGGGTGGACGAGGGGGGGGGGGGATGATGGGGAGAGGGAGAGGGGGAAAGGGGGGCCAGGACCCATTGGTGGGTAGGATGGTGAGAATTAAAGGGAAGAGTGAGTTCAAAGGGCAGACAGGCAAGGTGAGGAGTGTAAAGGAGAACGTGGTGTTGGTCGACATCGAGAGCGGGACCAAGCCGAAGACCATTCGAGTGGGTCGAGAATCCGTAGCGGAGGACGTGCCAACTAAGGGGACGGGAGGTGCCGGGGCAGGAAGGGCTGGATCGGATGCCTATTCCATGGGCACCGGGATGACTCCTGCCTGGACGTATGGGAGGACGCCGATGCACGGGGGAATGACCCCCATGTACGGAGCGGCTACTCCCATGCATGGGCCCAACACTCCGGCTCTACACTCGGGGGGAGGCCAGACGCCTGCCTATGCGGGGGCGGCGACTCCGGCGTTGTACGGTGGGGGGGGGCAGACCCCTCGACATGAGGGGGCCTACACTCCCAGGCATCAGTATCATGATGGATAGGGAAGTGCAGGGAGGGAGGGAGGGAGGGGCGGGCGGAGAGAAGGGTGTTTGGGTGGGAAGAGGGGAGAGAGTGGTGAAAAGGAGCGGGAGGACGAGACTCCTACTGACAGAGAAGAGATTGAAGACAAGGACCAGGTCGGCAGCTACGACAAGAGCTAATTCCAGAAGAGAAACACGATTTAGATCTCGCTCATAGGCTGTCTTGCTTTTTATTGCTTCTGTTTCAAACTTAACACTTTCTTTCTTTCTCTTTTAGGTTTCTGTAAGCTCCGGCCCTCCATACTCCTGCGCCCTCTCTCTCTCCAAGACACCGCTCAAGGAAGGAAGCACCTACAAACAACACTGGACAATCAGCCTACTGCCGTTGAGTGAAGACGAAAGAAGACACATCAGAGGAGAGACCGCAAGCCGTCGTCGGTGCTGCCGACGGAAGTTCCTCATCCTATATCCCTCAGGAATGATGCTTACTGACGCGTTATGTGTGGGTAGGAGGAAATAGGAATGGTGCCAAATCTTGCCGAATTGGAACGGGGGAAATGACTTTATCTATCTACAGCGCACAAAACGAAACAAAAAAATAGGGGGAGAGAATAACTAACATGGAAACTGACCTGAAGAAGACAACACATGTAGGTACTCTGGTTCCGTCCCTCCTTCCCCCCTCCCTTCCCTCCTTTCTTCCCTCCTTTACTACTTCTTCTTATACTCTTTTTTGGCTGCTTCGCAACGATACCTCCTGACGGCTTCCCGTCCTCTGTTTTCTCTACCGTTCCTTCAGGCCTTTCCTACTTGTATTCCCCTTCTCACAATTCTCTTCGCGCGCCCCTTCCACCAAGCTCCAAGCGATCTTGGTATGACTGCTGCTGCTTCACATTTTTCACTTCCCTCCCTGAACGGCATCTTCTTTCCTCATTTTAATAAATCAATCAATCGATTAACAATCATACTCACTATCTACGATCTCCGAAACAGCTTGAAAAACCGACCGACACCTCCCTTCCCTGCTTCCTTCCCGCCCTTGACACCCGGCGCTCCAGCCCCCTCATATCCCGATTCGTCATACATGGGAGGAGGCTGCTGCGAGACGTTGGGAGAAGGGGTGGAGTAAGCCGGTTGTTGCTGCTGCGGTGGCGGCGGCGGCGGCTGCGGCACACGCTTGGGGCGGCCGGGAGCAGAGAGCTGCTGGTCGAGAGTGGTAAGAAGGTCGTCAAGGTTGTCACCATCGCCGTTGGGGTCGAGGGAGAAACCAGTAGCGAGAACAGTAATCGAAACTTGATCCTTGAGCTTTTCGTCTACTACAGCGCCGAAAATGATGTTGGCGTCATCAGCCACATTCTCATAAATCACCTGCGCCGCTGCGTTGATCTCCCCCAGAGTCAAATCCGTGCCTCCACACACATTGAACACGATCCCTTTTGCTTTTTTAATGGGAAAATCGAGCAAAGGGCTTTTAATCGCACTCACTGCGGCATCCTGCGCCCTTGTCTTCCCCTTGCCCCAACCAGTCCCCATCAGCGCCGTTCCAGCATTCTGCATCACCGCGCGGACATCCGCAAAATCAACATTGATCAGACCCGGTTTGACAATGATGTCCGAAATTCCAACCACGCCATCCCTCAAGGCCTCGTCTGCCACCAAAAACGCGTCGGTCAACGGGAAGTTGTCTGGTACTATTTGCAGTAACCTATCGTTGCTAACCGTGATCAACGTATCCACCTTACTCTGCATCTCCTGAATCGCCGACTTCGCCTGAGCCATCCTCTGCCGCCCTTCGAAGCCAAAAGGACGCGTCACCACACCCACCGTCAAAATGCCAAGATCTTTCGCAATTTCCGCCACCACCGGCGCAGCACCCGAGCCCGTCCCTCCTCCCATCCCCGCAGTGACAAACACTAAATCTGCCCCCGCCACTGCCTCAGCAATTGCCTCCCTTGACTCTTCTGCAGCATTTCGTCCTACGATAGGCTTGCCGCCGGCGCCCAGACCACGGGTGACGTGATTACCGATGTTGAGCTTGAAAGGCACCTTGGACTTCGCCAAGGCTTGCGCGTCGGTGTTAATAGCCCAGAATTCCACCCCTGTAATGTCTTGCGTCACCATGCGATTCACCGCATTGCTTCCTCCCCCACCCACACCAATGACTTTGATGCGGCACGGCGATCCCGTGTCGGGAATGGCAGCCAACTGCGCTTGCAGGTCAAGTTGCTCCTGGAGCTGCTGTTGCTGGTATAGGCTCCGGCTATTGGGGATGTCAGAGAGAGCAGTCACGTCCGAGGCTGCGTCGGCCGCGAGACTGGTTTTAGACTTGATGAAGGTGCTGCGTGCAAGGGTGGTGCAGCTGGATGCCGGGGCCAAAAAAGCGGCCTCGGCCATGGTAGCGGAAGAAGAACAACCAACCTGGAGAAGAAGGGCACCTGCGGCCGCCGCGACGCACACGAGGGGGGAGCTGATTGGTCGCATGGATGGGTGATGGACTGTCGTATCTCACGTGTGGTGGCTGAGAAGAGGCGATCTGTGGTTGTGGGGGGGAGGGGGACGGGAAGTGATAAGACACGGGACGGCAGACCACCTCAATCCCAGTCGTTTTCTTCCTCCATGCTTTGCGATCCCCAGTTCACGCCTGCCTTGAACATGGCGACCTCTCCACCACGCCTGTTCATAAGCATATTTACTTCTCGTCCGGCCTGAGTCGGTGATGCGGTGTGTGTTCTAGTGTAGGCAGAAAATGAGGGACTGCCTCAAGGCAGGGGCACCACTTAGCCTCCTGGCTGCCAGGGTGAATGCACAGAAAATAATCCCTTCCCATTCTTGACACTTTTGTTGCGTGGGCAAAACTTGCGTCTCCAGTGCCTGCACTCTGCGAGAGTGGCAGGCAAGTCTTCACGAAAGCCACGGGTCTAATTTCGAGCTTGAGTGTTAGGCGAGCGATGCCTCGTCCGAGAAAGAAAAAACCGATTACAACAGAATGTGTCATGGCCCATACGTTTTGGTGTCGAAAATGTTTTATTTTTTGGAATGCGTCGCAATTGTCTCATTTCTTTTTCGACCTACTCTTAGATTGGAGCGAACAGCACTTTATGTATTGTTATGCTTGCCATGCTTTTACAACATAGAAACGAATGTTTGGAGAAGAAGGAAGTGGGAAGGTCACAACCTCCCCACCAGAAGCGCAGAATCGCTATGCATCCACCTGCGTCGCCCAGATACGAACCGTTCCATCCTCACTCCCCGTCGCGTAAGTCCCACCTTCAGGTGCATACCGCAGACATCGTACTGGGCCATGATGGCCTTTATGACACTCAAGCTCCGCGCCAGTATTAAAATCGAAGACCCGCACCCACAAATCGGATCCTCCAGCAATAAAGAGTTGGCGATCGGGATGAAGGGATGCACCGCCTTCTTCCCGGAAGTGCATGGGCATTTGGAAGGACTTGAGGGGGAGGAGTGAGGAGGCGTCGAGGAAGGTCACCTTGTCGCCGGCGCAGATGGTAAGAATATCGCCAACAGTAGGAGAGAGCTCCAGGTCCATCACGGTTCCTATTTTGTAGACGTCAATGAAAGGACGAAAAAGAATGAAAGACGTAAGTGTGGGAAACACGAGCAGAGCATTTGTTGACGACAGCCATCCCCCCTCCCATCTTCTTTCCATCCTACTTCCCTCCGCCGCCTTCTCACCTTGCACCTCCGCCGAGTGGATCTCCTGCCTGCTCCTCAAATCCCACGCCCGTACCTTCCCATCACTCGTGCCTGTGATGACCCTGTTGCTATCTGTGCGGTCCCAAATGACTTTCGTGATTGACGTGGTGCCACCGGAGGAGGGAGGGGGCAGGTCAATCACCACAGCCGGCGCCTCGGGCTCCACCAAATCGAACAAACGCAATTTTCCCTCGTGTCCACCAGAGACAAATTTCCGGGAGTCAGGCGAAAACTCCACGGTCTTCACGATGTGTTTGTGCGCGAAAGTGTAAAGCTCGGCGCCGGTGATGGCGTCCCAGACTTTGGCGCTGGAGGGGAGGTAGCGAGGAGGTGGCGAGGGGGGGGGGGAGGGAGAGCGGGTGGGCAACGTGTATACATATGCGTGGGCCAGATGTGGAAATAAGGTGGAATCCTGGTCCAAACCTCCCTTCTTCCTTCCTCCTCCTTCTCCCTCTCACGCACCTGAAGTCCCCCGAGCCCGTCAGGGCAAATGTTGCGTCCTTATTCAACTTGGCGCTCCAAACCGCGCCTTTGTGCCCCTTAAAAGTTCCGATCCAATCCCCGGTCTTTCCATTTCGCAACATGGGCTCTTTATCATGACAAGCGCTAATGAGGAAGACCCCGTCGGGCGTCACCGGGCTATATTCCACACCTGCCAAAGGCCGGCTGTGACCGGGGCAGACTTAAAAAAAGCAAGTGATTGGGAAGGGTCAAAGGGCAAATCAGACTCCCGAAGACCATAAAGCGCACCTGGTGTCCTCACTTAACGCTTTTTTTGTCAAGCGGCCTTCACTCATATCTCGCACGAGGTCTCCGCGGTCTTTCATCCCCGAGCCGGATGCCATTCCCCTAGCCGGATGAAATGCCTTTCAACTTCTCTCTCTCTAAAACCAATAGAGCTCTTACCTATAGGAATTTGCCGGTTCCGCGCTTCCTTGTTGTCCGTCATGGATTATTGCTCCTCTTGTTGCTGGTACCGCAACTGTTGGTGCTCCTTTCTTCAGTCTCCTCCCCCTTCAGTCCACTTGCTTTGCCACACCTGTGATGGAAGTCGCTGGTGTTGCCTGTACGATTTTGCTTGGTAGTCGAAGACCGAAACCTACCGCGGTGGAAAGTATGTCAGGGGACTAGGTCAGTTAGTGAACGGTATGTTACATCTAGAGGTCGATGTAAGAGAATGGCACTAACACAACACCAGCATGCTACAATAGAAGTCAACAGGCATCTGCTGCGTGTACCCACCATGTACATCATAACTTTTTTTTTGCACAGGGATAGAGCCGGCAATGCGTGCGACAAGCTCTTCTCATTAACGCAAGCCTCCCTACCCCCAAGGTCAGGGTCAGGTCTCGAGAAGACGCGACGCATCGCTGCAACTCTTGTTCTTCCCGCACTTGCCATCCTCACAGACGGCCATTTAATCTCCCCACAGCGATAGCACCGACCCTTGCGAGGCCAGGCACATTTTCTTCCATCCCTCCAGCACATGCAATAAATCGCACACCTGACCCTTGCTCGCCTTCGCTAGTTCCCCTAAGCAAGCCATGGACGCCAAGGGAGACTACCGAGCCTTGAGCTACAAGTTCATCTACAGCCACGACGCTAACGTGGACGTGAGCGTGGAGATCAATCGCTTGGAGTTGCCTTTAGCTGCCCACCCTGACGGTACGTGCGCTTTGGAAGCGCCTCTCCCTATGCATCAAATCGATCACATGCCTTGGCTCCTCGTATCGCACCTCGCAGCTTTGAAGGGCACTCGAGTGCTACATTTTTATCCTTATACAGCTCACTTTTGCCTATTGATCTTTCATCCCCTCGTCTGTTCGCTTCCCTCGCAAACGCAATACAGAGCGCGACCTCTTGGCTCCACAAGACGGCCACCATTCATGCTTCAACTTCCTGCGACGATACCAAGGAGAGCAAGGCGAGGAGGGAGAAGAAGAGCTATTCGTCACCGTTTACATCATGTGCAACGACGAGCCACTTCACGGTGTTCCTCTGTCAACCTCCACCCACTCCACTTATGACCGGCAAAGGAACTGCATCTACTGGCAAGATGACCTTCTCACCTTCCCTGGTGTCAAATACCGCGATCTCTCCCTTGATGCTCGCCTCGTATTTAATATTTGGGGACTCCGTTCTGTACCCATAGCAACAACAGAAATAAATTGCTTTGGGCCTTACGGACTGCTGAGGATGGGAAAGCAAAAGTTGTGCATGCGTTTCACTGGTGCTGCCGCTTCTGCTGCTGGGACAAAAAAGGACGGCGCCGCAGAATATTTTAACTATTTCGCGCAGCACGACGTAAGCTTTCGTTTGGAGAAAGCACGAGAAGGGTACATATTTAATCAACCGCAACTCACCACAGTGGAGTGGCTGGACCGAATAACCTTACCTCACACTGCGCAGATGCTGGCAGATATGGCACAGAACCCCCGACATCCGCGGGAGTGGGCGTTGGAGAACAGCGAAGCGGAGAAAGAGGAGGAGGAAGGGGAAGCAGGAGAGGAGAAAGATGGTACTTCCGAGCACCGGCGACGGCAACTGCGATGGCGACGACGAAGGCGGTTGCACCAGGAAGGATTTCTGGTAGTAACCTTGCCCGTATTCCAACATCCTGTTTTGTTTGAAGAAAATGTTTACCCAGGTGTCGTTGGCCTGTCCTTTGGCGGCCTCGCCCTCGCTGCGGCGTCTACATTCACCTCTGTAGCAGCAGGACCGTCGATATCACGTTCTCCGACGAGCCGCTGGATCGGCAGCGCCGATACAGCAGCAGCAGCAGCAGCATCAACAGCAGCGACAGCACCAGACGAGGATGGACTAAGCACGGTCAAGGTGTTGAATAGCTTGCCTGGGTCGGAGCTTTGTGCGGTATACGACTGCGAAGCCGAAAGCGATAACCCTATCGAAGACAAGTACCGTCGGTTGGCGCACGATAAGCTCCGTGGCGGGGCGGCAGGAACGGGGGGTGGGGTTGATATAGCTTTGAAACCGAATAAGGAGGAGAGGGAAAAGATTGAGGCATTGTTGGCTAGTCCATCGGATCACTTGCGCATCGAAGAAAAGGATTTGTTGTGGACGTTTCGACATTTTTTGACTGACAATCGCAAGGCGCTGACCAAGTTCTTATTGAGTGTTGATTGGTCGTTGGAGCAGGAAGTAGAGCAGGTGCCAGCCTTGCTGGAGCAGTGGAAGCTGAAGACGAGTGTGGAGTTGTCGGATGCCCTGAAGTTGTTGGGGAGGGAGAAAGCTTTTCAACGTGAGATTGTGCGAACGTTTGCGGTGGATACACTGAGGAGGGCCTCGGATGACGAGCTGTTGACCTATTTGCTGCAGTTGGTACAGGCGTTACGGTATGAGGATCGCTCTGGAGTGGGTTGGGGAGGAGGGGTGGCTGATTCAGTGGCGTCGTTGTCATCGGAAGACTTCGAAGATGGAGGAGAAGGAGAAGAGGGGGTAGGGGTGGACAGATCGATAAATGGAAGTGGTTGCCGGTCGTTGGCCTTGGCGCGCTTTTTGATCAGCCGGGCTTGTTCGAGTCTGGAGCTGGCAAATTTTTTGTATTGGTATTTGCGGGTGGAGATCTCGGAGGAGGGGGAGTCGGCAGCTACAGGGGGAGCGGGAGGCGATGTCTTCAAGAGTGTATTCGATGATTTCGGGGTGGCTCTCCGGGAGGTCAACCCGGTGATATTGGACCTGTTGAAAAAGCAAGATGTGTACTTCACGAAGATTGCGAATGCACAACGCGTGGCAAAGAATGCGAATGGACGGCGGAAAGACTTGAAGGAAGAAAAATTGAGGAATTTACTGGTCGAGGCGGACATGCACGGGTTGCCAAAGGGAGCACCGTATGTGCCTATGCCTTTAGATCCTCACGTACAAGTGGCGGGTGTGTCTGCTTCGTCTGCCTTCATGTTTAAGAGTGCGCTTTACCCGGCCGTAATTCAATTTAGGCTTTATGATCAGCAGCAGCAGCAGCAGCAGCAGCAGCAGCAGTCGTTGGATCGCTCGATGACCTCTGTGTCGTCGTCATTTGTGCTCACCCCGCGGGTGCATGGTCCAAATGCGTGTTACAAGGTGATATTCAAGAATGGGGATGATTTGCGACAAGATCAATTGATAATCCAAATGGTCACATTGATGGACTTTTTGCTCAAACGCGTGAACCTCGATTTGAAGCTTACACCGTACCGCATTCTTGCCACGGGGCCGAGGGATGGGATGATTGAATTTGTCTCCAATTCCTCTCCGATCTCGGAGGTGTTGGCCAAGCATGGAAGTATCCAAGAGTATTTTCGCGCGCACTCCCCTGAGCCGGGCGCGCCCTTCGGGGTCCGTCCAGATGTGCTGGCGACGTTCATTAAGAGCTTGGCGGGGTACTGCGTGATAACCTATTTGTTGGGGATCGGGGATAGGCACTTAGATAACATTATGGTGCTGCCACAGGGAAACTTGCTGCACATTGACTTTGGATTTATCTTTGGGCAGGACCCGAAGCCGATGCCCCCTCCATTTCGGTTAGCCCCATCTATGGTGGAGGCGATGGGAGGAGAGGGCCACGAAAACTTTCTGCGATTTAAGCGGTACTGCTGTCAGGCGTACAACTGTTTCCGTGGGCATGCCAACTTAATTTTGACGTTGCTGGGGTTGATGGTGGATGCGGGAATCAAGGATTTGGCGGCGGACCCGGTAATGGTTTTGGGGAAGGTGGAGGAGAAGTTTCGGTTAGACCTAAATGTGGAGCAGGCGGAGTTGTTCTTCTTGAGTTTGGTGAACGATAGTATGAGTGCATTGCTACCTGAAATCTTGGAGAGAGTACATAAGTTTGCCTTGATGCGACGCTAGGCGAGAGCAAGGGGGACAGGGAGGGAATAAGGGGAGTAGTAGCGAGGAAGGAGGGGCTCTGTGTCCTTGAATATATACACAGGAGTATACAATAAGATGGAAGAAACAGATAGAGAAAAGTAATAAATGTACTGTGGTATATGCGCATCCGACTGCACTGCGGGTGGCAATGACTCCTCCGATCATGGGCCGAGGAGGGTCCAGAGCGGTCGCCGATGAATGAAGGCTTGTACCAGGTCGATTGACAATGAAACCCTGAGCATTGCATGCAAGCGTTTTGAGGCTGCCTGGCATACTGTTGATTGAAGTGGGTATCGACACTTTTGGGAGAGTGTTTAACTGATCTCACACAACCTCCCCACCACCACTGTCCACATCACTACAGCGTCCCTCTCCCTGATACCCGTGAGGACGATAACGACTAGAGAGCAGCAGCAAACGCAATGGAGCGGCTACCAGACTATGTCCTGGTCGCTGACGCTCAGGTGGATTTGAATTCGCTGGTTCAGAGGGTTGGGGACCCTGGGGCAGGGGCCATTGCCACTTTCCTGGGCGTAACACGGGACAATTTCAATGGCAAGCCCGTCGTCCGCCTTGAGTACGAGGGCTACGTGCCCATGGCTGAAAAGGTGATGCATGCAATTTGCGTCGAGGTAAGAGCGTGCGTGCATTTGGGTGTCATCATCAGGTTGCAGCCTTATCATTGTCCCTCTCCTTCCCACCCCTCTAGATCCGAAACCGGTGGGCCGTCCTTTCCGTTGCCATGGAGCACCGGCTTGGCACTTGCCCAGTAGGGGAGGCAAGCGTGGGAATCGCAATTTCATCTCCGCATCGGCGCGAAGCTCTGGAAGCAGTTGCATTTGCGATAGATGCCATCAAGGCGAATGTCCCTGTATGGAAGAAGGAGTTCTACGCTGATGGCAGCTACCACAAAGGACCGGATGGGTCGTGCATCGAGTGTGCCGGGGCACATGCATGGAAAGTTAATGCAGAATGGCAGGGTGGGGATGGAGTGATCAGCAAGAAGGAAGTGAAAAAAGCGAGGCAGGAAGATGACCTCTCTGTAAATCAAAATGAAATATGAAACAATTTGGCCATGTGTGGCTATTGATCGCCCGCCACTTTCCATCACCCCACCAACATTTTTTTAAAATAGCTTCTCCAAATATTTTTTTTACTTCACAATACCATCGCTCTTCTTGCCGCTGACACTGCCAAGAGGCTGCGCGGCTACCGAAGGCATCTGATGGCCTTGTTGCTGTACAACCACCAAAGTAAAGTTTCCACTCTGCCCCACGATGAGCTCGTAATCCCTCGTTTTAATCCGCATGGATTCGACATCATTCTATGTGAGTGAAATACGAGAGAATAGGAAATAAAAATATGAAGTGCTGGTTGAGTGGCTCGTTTTAAGTCGTACCTCGTGGGGCTCCAACAAATCGCGCACAGCTCCCTTGGCCTTGCATGCCAGGTCAAGCACCAGACCTGCAATGTGCAATGCCCTTCTGTATTCGACGTTATCGTACTTGATAATGATTCCTTTTATTGGTAAAAAAAAAACATCAGAGAAAGTAAAGGTACAGTTCCAAAATCATCAGACCTACCGTCGTTGTTCATTATCATGTAGGAGGAAAAGCCCCGTTGAGCCTTTAGATCTCGGATGATGACGTCCACCTCACTCATGGCCTGGGAACTTGCTACACCCTGCATTTCCTTATATATAAAATTAGCGAAAGTGGTATTTTGGCTGCTCATGTCACCCGTGCAGAAATACTTACAGGTTTCATTTTTGGCCTGGGTGCAGGAAAGGAATATGGAGGACAGGCGATAAAGGCTCTTTGTTGGAGGGAGGGGATTTTCGAGGTTGGATTGAGAAGGGAGATCTCAGAATGATGGCAAAAATTGCTTTGGTCGCACTGTACTGTTTCTGATCGCTTGAAATGCGCTAAAACGAGGTTTATTTTTGGGCGAAAGGAAAGTCATCGCCAAAATCTCCCTGGAAACGGCCGCCTTTGAATGCCCAAGGCTACCAAACTCGTACTCACAACCCATCCTCCCCCTTCCCGAATCACAGCCCAAGCCCACTATGCCGGCTGCGGAGCTCAAGTGGGGCGCTGGTCTGATCGCCTTCTCCCCCATTTCCTCACTCTTTCTCCTCGTCGTCACCAAGCGGCCGGAGCTTGTCATCATCAGCATCATCGGAGCCTTTGCCTACCTCGTCGCCTTGCTCTTGTCATCGGCTTTGTGGGCCGTGCTGGGGCCAGGCAAGCAATTCGCTGCACTGACGGTGGTGATGGGTGTGATATGCCAAGCCTTGATGAGGGCATGCCTCTACAAACTCTACCACAAAACGGAAATTTTGATCAAGTCTGCCAACCACCCCTTCCTCCACATGCCGTTAAACGACGTGACTTCTTCCTTGTCAGCAGGCACGGGTTATGCGGTCATGCATTGCGTCATGCTATTTGGGAGTGTTCTTGCCTCTGGCTCGTCAGACCCCGGCGTGTTGTACGCACCATCCTGCCGGGGAAGCCCCTTGGTGCTGGTCCTGGCATTCCTAGCACTGGCATTCACGTTGCTCGACCTTTGCTTCATGGCCTTGACATTTTTGTACATGCGCCGACGGATGATACGACGAATGGTCGTTATGTTGGGGTTGCATTTGGTGGCGAGTGGTGTGGTAAGTATGCTGGGGAGGGAAGAGAGGTGGGTTATGGAAGTGACTGCCCGAGAGAGTGCATTCCCTACGCATTTCGATATCACACCAACCGATGTTTTTCCTCATTCCATTCTCTTTTCGGTACTTTAAGACGATCTCCAACAAGATGGACAATGGCTGCACGGTCTCTTTGCCTCTTGTCTATGGCGTGGTGGCCGCTGCTCTTCTAACTACCGTGCGGGAATGGAGGGAGCTGCGCGAAGATACCTAGAGAAGTTATGACAGATGAACAAAGGCATGTACCCAAATGAAAGAAAAATTGTCTGATGTAAATGGAAATCTGGCTCTTTTTTTCATGTTTAGCTTTCTTTTGCTGCTTGCAAGTCTCATGCCTGACTACCAATACATACTAAAGTAGCTGATTTTGGTTCTTTCTTTTTGACGCCCCTCAAATCCGTGCCAAGCCGCTAGGCCTCAATTATACACCCACCCTTCCCCCAGCCCCCAACCCGCCCTTCTTCCTTCCCTCCTGCTCAAAAGACGATTGTATCGAGCATGGCACCGAGGCATTGGACGATATTGCTGGCCATCAATGCGGCAACGTCACTCTCCAAGTGGCGCTTGGGGTCGATCTTCCCAACGTTGGCAACGATGCGCTCTTCCGCCGTCTTTCCCTCCTCCTCTTGCACCCGTTCGTTGTAGTCCTTGCTCAGCTTAAGCATGGCCTAGATGGAAGGGAAGGGTAGAAATAAACAGAAAGAAATACGCAGGAAAGGAAAGATAAACGGTTGTAAAAATGGCCAGGCCTAACCTTGCTACCTAAGCCATTACGACACAAAAGAAACCAATCGCAATGCATTCACCCTTCTCCTTCACGTTCTTCTATCTTATACTCCCGAATCTCACCTCGACGGTCATCTCGTTAGTCTTGTGGTGGTCCTCAAACCGCTGCAGCTTCAAACCGTACGTCCAGCTCTTTTTATGCAGGTTCATAAGCATCTACAGGGCAGAAAAGGAGAATGAAGCAACAACAAAAAATAAGGGGGAAGGGAGGGTGGAGGGGCGAGGAAGTGAATGGACAATGTAAGAAAAAGTGTGCCTCTATCGTTGCCTCTCGCTAAGTGACAAAATGATTTGATCATCCCACTCTCTCTTTTTCCTATGCCTTCCCTCCCTCCCTCCTTTCCTCCCCATGTACCTGCTCCTCCAGCTCATTCTTGCGGTAGTCGATCACAATGGAGTAGTAATGCCGATTCAGCCCGTGGATCAAAGCCTGGATACTGGGCTTGTTCAGGTGACCGACGTTGGAAGTGGTCTGCCTCGGTTCTTGATTGAGCAACATGAGTTGAGGGTTGATGGTTCTGAAAGCGTCGATGACTACCTTGCCCTTAACGGACTGGATCGGGTCGACCACCACGGCCACGGCACGCTGGTTCAATTGCTCGAAGCTCTAAGAGGTCAGAATGGATAGTTAGGGTCAGGGTCCAATCTTGCACAGGAAACATGTGGAAAATGCACTATGTCCTCCCCTCCTCCCCTCCTCCAGCGCTTCCTCCCTCTCTTCCTCGTACCTGCTGCGTGTTGACGTCCACACCTGAGAGCCAGCATCCAAATCCAGGGTGACTGTGGTACCTGTATGTTTGCGAGGATGGAAATTCGTGTCAGAATTTGTGAGTCTGTTTGCGTTGCCTAAGAGCCCGGCCGTTCCCCCAGTACTTTTTCTCCTCCCCTTCCTCTCTCCCTCCCTCACTTCCTCTCAGCACTCACCAGCCGACAACCATCTCAGGCCGTCCCGTCTGCTTGAGCATCTCCAACATCTTATGCTGAAACACTGGGTCCACTGCCTCCACCGTCACGCTTGTCCCCGACTGCGGCATGGCAAATACATCGATGCAATTCACAGTGTAGTCGTCAACGAAGTTACCGAGCATCAAGCCCATGACCTCCATTGGCACCCCTGCGCGCCCGTGCTTAAGCATCTTGAGCAACGCCAATGAGCTGATATGCACCTTTTCGGACGTGTCCACAACAGGCCCGTCGGGTGTGGGCACTTGGCCTCCGCCTGATGGCGCAAGAGAAAGGGGAGAGTGAGCATGAGGCGGCCTGGGAAAGCACCATATGCAACAACAGCGTCCACCCCAAAGCCCCCCGAGCTTATTTACCTTGAAGATTGCGGAAGAGGTCTTGCAAGCGATGCATGGTATTGGTGTTGTCTGCTTGCGGTCGCGTCTCCCTGACGTGCTGATTTCCTGTCCCTGGGCCTCTTAGAAGTCGTTGCGCGCCTGTGGTGGTCTTGGAGGAGAAGGAAAGGTGAATAGAGCGGTAGAAACGAATGTAAAGTTGGTTTTCAGAGAAAACTAGAGTACTCCAATCGGCTATGCAAAGGGCATGAGGTCATGGACGAGGCGGGGTGGCGTGTTGTGTGTCATGGAATTCGGGAAATACAACCTTACGGGCCCACCCAGTGTTCCGCGAGCCTTTGGGGCGGCGGCGAGTGCCCCTGGCCTGGCCCTCTGCCACTTAAAAGTTTTCTCCCACCTGAAGTCGCGTCCCCGTTTCACATGTACTTGCACGCACTTCACAGGAAGTGACAGGGCCGTTTTCTCAAGTTACGGGGTCTCTTTATCGAGGCCCTGTCGTATATTCCTAGCTTTACTCCTGACGCCTCTGATCATAATCACGCGCCGCATCAACAGGCAAGGGTCATGGGACGCTCCGAGTGCAACCACTACATTGGGCTGGGCACCCAAGGCGCCGGAGTGGCTGCTTTTGTGACGACAGTACTGGGCTACACGCTTGTGTACGTATGCTGGAGGGCCTGGGTTTGGGAGGGGTAGAGGGAGGCAAATACCGATGTTCTGGTGTGCTAATGCACCTTCTGCTGCCACCAGCTCATGTTCCTTTTGAAACCAGTTGAGACTGGTACAACCACAACATAATAATGCCAGATGAGTCTTATCGTTTCTTCCCTCCTTTTTTGCCCATACAGTCACAAAATGCTCTGCGCCCCCTGGTGCCGTCCTTCCTCTTCCTCTGCCCCTCGTGGCCTCCGCGGCATGAACACATCACCACCACCGACCCTGGCGGCCAAGCAGTCATCAAATTCCAACGTCCATCCAACAGCTTTGCCTTACCAAGTGGGACTTCTCGATTTGACTGTTCCCAGCAAACACACTGGCGGTGGCGGCAGTAGTCAAGGCTACACAAACCTTTTGCTCGCCAACGACATATGTATTGAGAAAGCCGTTCAATCCGTGAGTGACACGCTGTACATATACCTTCGTGAGGACCCCACCGCTGTGTCGGCTTCTGCTTCTGCTTCTCATTTACCTCCCTCGGAAAGTGCCCCGCTCAGTCCGACCACCCCCGAGTTGCGTGTGTACCTTTCGGAGCTCTATGGGCAGCTGTGGGATGTGTGTTATCTGCACAAAAATCTGCCCTTGGATGTGCGGATTCTGTACAATACCACGGAGCAGGTCTCCCTCTCTTCGTCTTCTACTCCGTTGCCTTCTGCTGCCTCTACTTCTGCTGCCTCTAATTCGCTCTCTCCTGCTGCTGCTCCTGCTGCTGTGTCAGGCAAGAAGAGCAAGAAAGAAAAAGGTAGCAAGGAGAAAGATGCCGCTGAACTGTCAGCAACATCATCGCTACTATCAAAGTCTTCGCCAAGACAAAAAAACATTCCCACTTCGTGGGAAGAAGCGTTGCTGAAGCCTGAGCTCCAAGTGGTCTTCATCCAACATAAGAACGCCAACTCGGAACAGCTCTCGAATGCGAGGCGAGAAGCATTGGTGAGTAGGAGTCGAAAGGAATGAAAGACGAAAGGGGAAAGAATGCTGATTTTTATACCATGTCGTTGTATGATTACACATATGTTCACTCTTTCCTTCCTCATTCCCTCAGGGTCTCCCCCCTGTGCAGATCGAATGGCTTGACGACAGCGTCCACACAGCTCTCTCCACTTCCTTTTATTACTTGGAAGACGAAGACTCCCATATTCCACACTTTCCGCGTGTGGCCGTCGGTGGAACCTTCGATCGCCTGCATAATGGACATAAAAAGCTATTAACACTCGCGGCGTGTGTCTGCCAAACGGAACTTACCATCGGGATCACCAGCACGGAGATGCTGGCCAACAAAAAAAACGCGGCGCAAATCGAGCCCTTGGCCGATAGGATAGAAGCAGTACGAGCATTTCTTCACTCGGTGTTTCCCAACCTGCCTCTGGACATCGTGGTATTGAAAGACCCGTTTGGCCCTCCTGTGCATAATGAGAAATTCGATGCCATTGTAGTGAGTTCAGAAACGATTGCAGGCGCGGCCAAAATCAATGAATTACGGGTGGAGAAAGGATTTAAGCCGTTGGTAGTAGTGGTAACAAGGAGGACGGTGAGTAGTCTTTTGTCTTCGACGTTTATTCGGAACAATCTGCCGCCGAGACGGAAGCAGGGGAAGTAGGAGACTGGGGATGAGAGGAGCTTTGTGTTTGTATAAAAAAAAAGGCGGGGAATGTGTGTGCTGCAACAAGATGATGTATGATAACCTTCAAAAGAAAGCAAATAAAGGGAAAATAAGCCTCTATTTTTATTTCTCGCTAGGTGCACATATTTTTGAGCATTAGCAGCAGTGCGGCTTTCGTGACGTAGCGAAGCTCGAAGGAGGAAAGCTTGGCTTTTGACCAGTTTATACGTTGAATGGATACGAGCCTGCTCAAATTATCAAGTCAGTCATCTTGTTCAGTGGTCCTGCACAAAAGTTAGTCACGTTTTTGGCACGGTACTTGACTTGTTGCACCAAAAAATCGAATAGATCAATCAGGTGGGCATGCCGTACCGTCCATGTCTGCTGGGTCGTAAGATCAAGTACAAAGTCACATACATAACCCTAACCCACAGAACCGTACACGACTTATCAATATCATAATCCATAAAGAAGATTGACAGAAGAGTATGAACTTACAAGAAAGCATTTTTTTTAACAGGAAGTTTGTCCAATCTGAGGTTCTCGGAACTGGTTGAAGGGCGAGTCCATCGCACGGCTGTCGCTTGCCGGCGCCAGAAACTTTAAGCTGATTCAGCGGAGACTTTCCATTGCCTCTCTAGGGCAAGCTCATGTGATTTGTGGTTAGGATATCATTCAGTCATGAGTGGGCTCCTAAAACCTCCCGATCAAATCGCGTCATAACCGTGTCTTCAATCGGAAGGATTTGTCATTGTGGTGTCGTCAACGTGCATCAATACCCTCATAGCGATCTGACACCACATGCACGTGCCGGGACTTGCAGGCTTCTCTAGGCCTTTAATTCGCATACTTTCAAATATCGCTCACTTCTTTCCTCCTTCCACATGCTCCTCGACACCCCGCATACCTCGTCTAGCCATCATGCGTGTCCTCTCCATGACTGCCCTGGTGGCAATTGCTGGATCTGCCGTGGCCTTCGTGCCCCAGGCCCCCAAACCCAGGTAAGTACTTGGCAACGCGAGAGAATTGTAGATGAGTGTCGGTGCGTGGGCTTGTGTCACGCGAAGTGGCGAGAGTTACAGTGATGTTTCCTCCGGTCCGAGCAGAGGATCTTTTCAGTTGGCGGTGTTAGTACGAGCCTTAATTTGCGTGTATGCATGTGTACACTCACATATGTACATACTCAACCGTCAAAGTTGGGACACATTCATTTTATAATGCAGCATTCTTCCTCTTCGTTCCTCTGCACTTACTGATCATTTCCTCTTCCCTACCTTCCTTCCGCAGCGAGAAAATTAACATTGGCAAAGCGCTCCAAAAATTGGCCTTGGCTCCGGCGGTGGTCCTCGGCATCTATGCCGGCCCCATGATCCAACCCGTACACGCTGACGGCAGTGTCTCCGCCACCACCGTCCACCGTGCACAAGGGATATACGGGCCTCGCGTGATGGCGCTCAAGGACGCGGTCGCCAAGGGAGACTTCGACGCGATGAAGAAGGAGGATGGTGCGGCCACCCTTTACAATTCTGGCGCGTTTGCCCTGAACCGCGTGCAGCAGAAGGTGGTGGCGAAGGCTTACGACGATGTCCGCGCTGCTGTTGCCAAGAAGGATGCGGGGGCGCTTAAGTCGGCATGGGCTGTGTATTTCCACGAGGCGGGTTTGGACAAGCCTAACCCTTTTAGGTTGGACGAGCCCGGGCAGAGTTACTCGGGTGACTTTGATTTCAGGAAAGGCTCGCCCTTGTTTGATAGGTATGCCGCGGAGTTGGCGGGTGAAAGTGGGAAATAATAGGACAGGAAATGGAGAAGACGGAAAGGGGAAGCGAGGGAGGGAGCAAGCATGGGTGGAGAGGCAACAATGGGATGGTCATGATACGGTGCGACCTAGAATGTCTTTGAAGTGGAGGAAAGAGATAAATGGAAGGGTGATTTAAGGGATGGAGATATCTCGGTCGTGAACGCTTGGTGAAAGGAAAGAGACGCATTACATACCATTCGAGTGTTTATATTGGGAGTGAGGTCGAACGCGCACCGTTTCTTGTCTGCTGCAAGTGCGGTCGATCGGTTCACTACTCTCATGTGCGCTTCAGCAACTATGCAGATGCATTTGATTTATGTATGAACTAGCCTGGTATTTTTTATTTTTATTTTATTTTAGTTTGATTACTAATTTATTTATGTCTCCCCGTTTTTAAGGCGCCAATTATGCCAGCCCGGACCAGTTTTAAACTTACCGGTTACATTGCCTAATAATTCAAGGCTGGCAAACGTGCACTGGTTACAACACTAGCGGCCCCCAAAAATGCGAGACCGTGCCGATCCACTGGCTCCAAGATTCGGCGAGAACGTCAATCGAGGCCACGCTGCCTGTCTTCTCGTTCCCGCAACGTGCTGTTGCTGTAGCTTGCTGAGGCATCTTTCTCCCCCTCACCTTTCCTTGGACACCGACCCGGAACAAGCTCCTGGTCGTGACCAGTGAACGTGAGTAAATAGCAAGCGTCTATTTTAGAGTGCTTGGTAAGGGTTGGGGAGGCGGGACTCGGCTCGGTTCAAGAAGCTTGGGGATATCAACACATTGTGTGCTCGCTTCCACGCCTAAGCAAGCCTCAATATGACTCACTAGAAAGAGGCAGGAAGTTCAAAATGGCCTTTCGACTTCTGCCTGGTGGCCCGGCACTTGACTCGAAGCAGAAGGGCATGCACTGTGCATCGTGTGCAGGATGCTGTGGAGCTGTGACAGGGTCGAGGACGGAGTCAGACACTGGGAGTGAGGTGGTGTCTTGCGGTTCCTGTCCATTCTGCCCATTCATCCCTCTTGTCTCATTTGCCCTGTCTACATACACACTGCACGCATCATACAGAGACTAGCACGTGTCATTTAGGTGCCGTTGGTTTCGTTAAGATTCCTACAACAGCATACGACGACGACCACGTCGAACCATCGAGCCCGCCAATGACAAGCAGCATATAAGGGGGCATTCGATAGGCACAACAGGTACGGATTCTAGGGGCTGATAGAGGGCGGAATGACAGCGATATGGTAGAGAGAGGGAAGATATAAGAAGCAGGAACGCGCGGGTCTCCGTCGGTCCGGTACTTGCGCTGTGAGTGAGACGCGAGGCATGTCACTTGGTGAAACCGCGCGTGTGATAATCTTCAAACCCACGGCCTAACCGTTCTCTTCTTTTCTCCTCCCACTAAGCTCAAACGCATGGCTAGGTTACCGCCAGATGTGGAGAGTGGCGGTGGCGAAGCCAACATAAGCGCCAGCAGCAGTAGCACCAGCACTAGCACCAGCATGGAGCACTATAGACGGAGGCAACGACCATGGTCATCGACTTGCAACAGCTCCATCGGCAGCGATGCGAATTTGACCGGTGATAGAAGCAGTAGCGGCAGCAGCAGGAACAGGGACGAAGACAGGACACCTCATCCACCACCCCACTCATGTGGTTTCCCTCGCCGTCGAACCAAGTTCCTCTTTTCCTCCGTACTCCTCCCCTCTCTTCTTCTCCTCCTCCTCGTCCCCTTCCCACCATTTACCGAAGCATTCAACCTCCTCCACAAACTCCCCACATTTCGTCATCACCTTTTCTTTCAACCCGCCACTCCCGCGCCATCTGAAGGAGGGGGGAGCAATCCGCTCTCCACGAGCACCTACCTGACCCCGGGGGGGGATAGTGGGGGAGCAGGCCCGGACGAGCAGCATTTGTCGGGAGGTTCCTCCCTTGTTGATATCGCGCGTCGTCGCTTTTGGCGGTGGACCGTGTGGCGGAGGCTGTATCATTCATCGGTTGTCACTGTATTAAAGCAGCAGAGCACCCCTCTGGCGTCCTTCTTCTCGCCTCCCATGTTCACGCCCCGGAGACGATCCAGTCTTGACTCTACCTACACGAAACCGACCCCATTCCTGTTTTCCACCCCCGATGCCGGGCCTGTGATCGTTGCTTCATCTTCCACCGCATTCAATTCTGTGCACCTGGTGACACGTGCAGCAGCGCCGGAGCAGAAGTCTTTGGTGTATGTGAATGGGACTGAGGTTTCGGGACACCTGAAGTCCGGGGTGGTGTTGCCCTCCCCTCCCTCACGGTTTCAGCAGACATATAGAAGTAGCAAAACGGCGAAAGGTGAGGGTGGAGATGTAGTGGTAGATCCCCGGGCGCCGCTGAGCTTGAGTCTGATGGGAGAGTTTTGCATTGACAAGCCCGCATACTTACACATCGCCCCGACCAAGGCGGGGACCACGCCGTTGCTGTGGGTGACGCAGTTCAGTCTCACTCGACGAGGGTCCATCAGTGGGATCAATATATTTGGGAAGGGCCGGTCGTCGGTTGGGTCCACATGTCAGAAGATGTCGTCGCCCTCCCTCCCTCGCTCGACCTCGCCTTCCTCGAAGCCAGTGGCGCTCTCATCACCAGCACCACCACAGCAGCAGCGACAGCAGCCGCAACGGCCTCATGCCCAAGCCTCCGCCCAACTTCACCCCCCGCCTCCCTCCACCCTCCTCCTCCAAGACCAGCAACCCCCGCCGTCCCTCTCCTCCTCCTCCCCCTCCTCCTCCTCCTCCTCTTCCAACCCCATCCCGGAAGAAATGAAACTCGGTTTCTCCTTCCGCTGGCCCAACGAAGTTTACAACCTACCTCCGCACACCATCACGGGCTGTAGTGACGAGGCCCTCCTGGTGGCGGACGGTTTTTTGATGCCCGGGCGGTCGGACGGTGGGCTGTACGTCGTGCAGGACCCCGGCAAACCCTCGGAGAAAGTCACGAGCTTAACACGGCACAAACCGGGGTGGTTCTATCACAAGGCAACGTGGGTCGATCTTTTGGGGCCAGGGGGGCGACCGTGCCTCCTGACTGCGCGGGCGACGAAACCGTTTTTCGCGCAGACGGAGGGTGAGCTGGTGTTGCTGATGCAGCCGGAGGGGCCTTTCCCTCTGGCGGAATGGAACACGCCCTGGGAGGAGGTGGTGCTCGTGAAGGGCCCGGACGTGATGTTCGATGTGGTGGACTTGGACCCCGAGGACGACGTTCTCGAAGTGTTTGCTGCCGAGTTTTTCAGCCGGAGACTGACGTTGCATCGGTTGAGGAAGGGTGATTGGAAAACGGGACGGAAGCCGAGGGTGCTGACAAGTGAGGTATTGGACCATGCGCTGGGTCCGGCGTACAGCGTGGTGTTGGCCGACTTGAAGGGGTACGGGAAACCCTCGCACGTATTGGTGTCGAGTCATGAGTGTCAGTATGAGGGGTTGGTGGAAGGAGGGAGAAAAGAGGAAGGGGAGGGGAGCGGGATGACCACGGCGGTTGCGGGAGCAGACTTACTTGCTGGTAGTGAGAAATTTGCGGGGCCAGGCTTGCAGGGTATGGCGGCGCGGGCGGCAGTGCTTGGGAGTAGCAACAGTGGTAGTGGGAGCGGAATGGGAGCGGAGGAGGAGGGGTTGAAAGGCGGGTCGTTGTTTGCGTACGAAATCCCCTCTAAATGGCGTGAACGCGTGCCGTGGAAAAGGAGCACCCTGGCCACGGGTTTCCACGTCAAGAGCTGGGGCCAGATTAATCCAGGAGCCCCTGGATTCCCTTATGTCTTTTATCCGCACCGCTCTTTGAGAGGACAAGCCGGGCAGCGACCGTACATCCTGCTTGCGGGCGATTGTTCGCATGCTGCTTACATCTATCGACCTGTGGGGGCTCATGCGGGGGAGGGAGGGGGAGGGGAGGAGGAAATCGATGTGAGGTATGAGCCAATGGCACAGATAAATTGTGGAGGGACCGTCGGGTCGCTAGCAGTCGGGCATTTGCCCTTGGCAGTGGGAGGGGAAGATGAAGGGGGGGAGGAAGGAGAGGAGGAGGGGGATGGCTGGGCGAAGATATTCATTCCCAATTTTGACACGGACAAGGTATACGCGTTCTCGTTTGGGCCTGAGAAGGCCTCGCCTCAGGTCTGCCTTGGGTTAGACCCTCTGTCCGTGCCCTCAGAAAGGTACCAGCGGTTGGAGGTGGAGAGAAAGGCCAGGGTGGCGGAAGAAGATGAGATTGTGGGCGCGATAAACACGTATGCGAAGACACGGGGGGATAAGACTAAGATCTCGTAAGATGAGGATGAATGAATGAATGAAGGGAAAGGGCGACGGGTGTATAGATCAGTTAAGGGACTGCAAATGAAGCAGAGGAGGGAAAGAAGAGGGGGGGGGTTGACGGAAGGAAGGAAGTAGGGTAATAGACGGCTAGACTGTGTGTAAGATAACTCGTGAACAATGCAAGCGATACCCTGTGCGTGGGGGGCTGTGGAGGATGCTTTTTGGGGGTAGGAAATGGTGACCTCCGGATTTATAAGGAGGGAAGGCATGTAATGATTACGAAAATGGAAGAGGAAGGGATAGAGACTAAGAAAATTAGATGGAGATGGAGAAAACAAGGAAATTCAAGCTCAAAGACAATCAAAAGAACGAAAGGCACGCAAGTAGACAACGCAACCAAGGAGGTCGACCATATTGTTTGTCGCTTTACCTTAAAATGGAAGCATAGAAGCGTCACGTGCGTTTGATTTCTTGCTTGGTTTCTTATTTTGTCTTTTTACATAATCCCTGCGCCTGAGAGTGAGGAAAAGTGTGTGCGCAACGATGTGTATAGGGGTGATGCGAAGCGACTGGTCGCCCATTTTATCTACTTATAATTTGAATGTCCCGAAGACTAGGAAGATACATTGATTGCTAGATCTATGTGCTTAAATAAAGAGACCTGTACATGCTAGCCACGAAGTGACGCTTTATGCTCTGTATGCAGAACAAATCAAACAGCAGCTCACATACCCCCCCCCCTCGCCTTCAAACTTTGCGATGATAAATGTGTCTTTATGTCCTTTGTAATTGTATGGTCATATATTTCCAACGCAAAATGTTGTTGTCTTGTCAGTATCGTACCTATGGCATCCTCTTCTGGTGCACCTGCAACCCCACTCACTTGAAGTGCTTTTCTCTCTAATTGTTCCTCCCCTCTGCATCGCCCAACACTTGTTGTGTGATATTTCTGGCAAAATTCTGTTTTTGTACACCGTCGTTACAGATCATTCGCTTCCTCATATGGATCCGTCAGCTGTATGCTATAAGGGCGTGACGCGTTTAAAACATTTCTCTCAAGTGGTGCCTTGCTTTACGCCATGGCGGGCTTTAAAAACACGCTTGTCGATCTCCTCCCGGAGCGCGCGAACGTCGTCATGGTTGTAGCCGGCAAATTTGGCCACCAGCCTGGGAATAAGGAGAATAATGGAAGAAGAGGGGGAAGGAGGGCGGAAGTTTAGAATGAGGAGAGGGGCCTCGTATTCTTTCTTCAGTTCTGCTCTTGGGGCCTTCACCCAATTCCTCCTGACATCCCTCTTCTCAAACTCACGATATCCCACCCTGCTCGTCCATGTCCTTCAGGCTGAATGTGTACAACGGGCGCTCCTCTCCTGGATAGAGCTTGTTTTTCAATCTTGTAATCAACAGACGGTCGTGGAGACGGATGCATTTCTTAATACGCTCGCTGAAGGGGTCCTGGTGGGGTTATGCGAGAGGAAAGAAAGGAGGGAGGAGGGGAGGAAGGAAGGAAGGAGGGGCATCATAAAACTATGGGCACGTGTGCAACTTGGAAGACTTTGCGGAAATTCGTCGCTTTCTTTCACTCCCTCTTTGCTTCATCCTCCACTGCCACACGTGGTATACAACCATAAAAGGCGTTTTCACCGAATATTCTTCTCCCTCCACGCCCTTTCTCCCTCCCTCCCTTCCTCCTCACCTTGACATAGTCTGTGGGGATGTAGTCATACTTGGAGCGGTAGATCCACAGCCGTTTATTGACAATCACCCAATACACAGATTTCCACTCTGAGAGGAAGTGAGCAAGGTTGCAAAGGAAAAAGAGAAGGGTGGAAAGGGACGAAAGGGAGATGAGATATGTTGGTGTTGATTAGAAATTGGGGAATACAAAAGATCCTACATTAATACTTTAGAAACTTGCGAACAGATAATTAAATACGGCAAATATTGTGGAGAGTACTGACCTCGCACGAATAAACTGCGGGTGGAGACCCGTGCCAAGAGCACTCCCTCCGGCAGCTCAAGCGCGGCAGGCGAGGTAGATGTGAAAGCAGCCATACTCCTGGTTTCCGCACTTGTCTTGCCCGGCAAGTAGGGTGAACTGCCATTCGCCGCAGATGCGGGTGTCTCTGTCTCTGACCCTTCACTGCAGCTTGTTATGGCTACCTCAGGACTCCATTCAATATTCCAGCTGTCGTCGAGCTGACGTTCTGGCTGCTGCTGCTCCTGCTGCTGCTGTTTTCGTGATGTTGGTGAGGGCAAAGGCGACGTCTTGAAGGTAATCAATGCTGCGTCTGCTCTGGAGGTAAGCTGACCAGTTGGAGTGGTACCCGCGGTCTTCGTGGCCGAAGGGGAGTATGGACTGTGGAGGGAGGAGGGAGAAAATAGAAGATGGCATGGGAGGGAACGGTGTTAATAAACTTCCAACGATGAGCGGACACGTGCACCCTCAAATCAGACGGTACATTCTCGCCTTTACAACCCCCCCAAAAGGCAAACCAAGACGTACTCAAAGGCTCTGACATCATCATACACGGGCTTGGTCACATGCGTAGGTTGATTATGATCCGCACGCGCTTGCTGAGACGTCGGGGAAGTAGCAATCGCCAGTGGCATTTGCGCCACCACCATGGCAACCGGGGCTCTCGCCTGGTGTACCATTTGAAAAGGCAACGGATTTGTAGTCATGGGGGCCGGGAGGGACTTGGACGAAGCGGCAAAGACGTCGGGTTCCTCGAAGGGATTTCCGACCGGGGTGGGCGGGGATGACGAACGAGAAGTGGCCATGAAAACCATTTTGCCCGACAGCGCGGCTGTGTCGAGGGAACAGAAGGGGGATTCTTCGGGCTGCGTGCGGGTGGGGGCGAAAGACGCGGGTAAGAAGTGGAGTATGAGCGAGGGAGCAAGGGGGTAGACGGGGAAAAACTACGCACACGTACATCTACACTTTTTACCTGGGCGAACGGATTGGTTACAGGCGTGGATGTAGGCACAGGGGGCGGGCAAAATGGGTCATCAAAAGGGCCCGAGTCGAAGAATCTGTCGGACATGGTACGCCTTGGCCGCCTGCTTGGTGGAGTGCGTGGCTTACGGGGATGGGCCTTCGCATGTGGAGGGATGGAGGGATGGAAGGTGGGTCAGGTGAGGAGTATGTCGAGAAGATTTCAACAAAAAGAATCGACGGTGTCAGCATGATATCTACTGCACTATTCACTGGAGACAGCACACATCCCATCACACATACGCCTAGAACATCCCTCGAGGTGCCGCGCAAATGCCGGTCCTCACTGGGCTCTCCTCTGAAACGGCGCGGGTTCGGACAAAATTTCAAACGCCAACACCAAACAGTTAACATTTAAAAGACCCTTTTTGAAGTCAAAATTTTGGTAGTTTATTTGTCCTCGCTTTTTGTTACACGCATCTGTAGCCCTATGCTTACTTCTTGCTATTGTCCTTCTTCGTCTCCTCCCCTCCATCCTTCTTCTGCTGTTGCTTCACCACGTTCTTCGCGATGGCAATCAACAACTGGTTCAACGTCACGTGCTCCAATTCCCTCAACATCTTCTCCCGATGCCCATCAATTGCAAACGCTGTTGCATCCTTCGAAGCCGGCTCTAACTCTATGAATTGCGCCTCGGGGTGCAAGGCCCTTATCTCCCGCTCAACCTCTCTCACCTCCCTCTCCAACGTCCTCACCACATCCTCTGCATAAAACGCCAACAAAACCGGCAAGTCCTCTTTCAGCCGTGCTGACCCCAAAAACTCATCTTCGTATCTTTCCATAAGCTTCGCCGCCAAGTACGTCCCATCAAAATCCACCTCCGCCTTGTAGGCAAACGTGTAGGGCCCAATCCACTGACTCTGCACGCTCTGCACATTGTCAATACCCGGCCTCGCCATCAGCAACTTACGAATCCCTTCGACTATCTCAGGTTCCACAGCTTGTCCCAACAGATACCTTTCATTCAGTCTAGCCAGCGCTAAGCCCATGGCTGCCAAAAGGCCGGAGATGCAGCACCCAGCAATGCTGTCGAACATCGGGTTCGCAAAAGCCTGCGACAGACCGATGCCCACAATCGCCATCACCACACCAAGGCACGCCCCGGAATCTTCAAGCAAGACCGCTAGGGTGGTCGGATCCCGGATCCTTCGGACATGCTCCCAAAGCGTCAAATGCCTCGGCTTGGAATCCCTCAACAGTTGAAAGGTCTGGTACAAGACGCTCCCATCGATCGCGAACGAGATCCCGAGCACCCCCCACACGTCCCAGGTGATCTCCTCCAGTTGCACCGTGGGATTTAACAAATCCGAGAAGCTGTTGCGTAGGGACACACCGGCGCCCAGCCAGAAGGTTCCTAGTGCCGAGACAAGGGACCAAAAATATATTGACTTGCCATACCCATATTGGTGGTGTCTATCCGGAGCGGTGGCAGCAGTGCGGATGCCGATGAGCAATAGGGTTTGATTACCGCAGTCAACCAGGGAGTGTATGCTTTCAGAGAGCATGGCGGAAGAACCACTGTGCAGCCAGGCTAAGAATTTGGCAATGGTTATGACTACGTTTCCCCCCAAGGCGAGCTTGACGACGTGCTCGGATTTCTCCTTGACCTGTCTGGATGTTTGGGGAAAGGTGGAGGAAATTTCTTTCTTGTCCTTCTTGCTGCCGCTGGTGCTGCTGCTGCTTCTCTTACTCCCGGCGCTGATTCTGCTTGGTGGGGGCCTAAGCTCGCTGCCGAGGGAAGAGGAGGAGACTTGTGTTTGTAGAAGGTGGATCAAGGAAGCCCGATCAAACATAGTATTTCGCATTGTTCGATGTGTTCCGGCAGCGGAAGTTGATAGTGAGGGTGCGGCACATGCGTGGTAGGCGAAAGCATGCCGCAGGAGTGGTTGACATAGGGGGAGGAGATGATGCTGGTTACATGCTGTTTGCCCTGCTGTTTGCCGAAGCCGCCGCTTGCTCCGCAATGGCAGCCGCCGCGGAACATCTTGCTCGTAGTCGTCGTAATGGCTGAGACTCAAGCGGAGGAGGACAGGGTCACTGCAGCTCCCAAGCCGCCGCCGCCCGGTTGTGGCGGTGGCACGCAGCATCGCGAGGCGAAAGGGGGGAGGGCCTGTACGTAACGATGATGCTAAAGCTGATCTGTCATTTGGTGCGCGGGGAAGGAACCAGATATATGAATGAAACGAAAGGTGGGATCAATTACTTGTGAACTATACTTTATGCTGGTTGCGTCGTGTGTATACGTGTGGTTGTATGAAATATGCATCGATGATGCGGAAATGAGCGAGGAGCGCCGTGCCATTTAAGTCGAGCTTCTTGCTTCGAGGGCCTCCTACATTTTTTCACGTGGATAAGCACCAAAATGGCTGCAAGAAGACTCGTACAGTAAGTGAAATGACTCTTGATCACTGTCTGTCTAGATATTACGGCCACGAATTTTTCGCACAAGACATTTTTATTTTGCCGCCACACGCATGAGACGTCTCATGTCGCACACGTTGGACGACTACCGGTATATTCTAGTTAATCATTCGTCGTCCTGTACTTCGATTACGCACGACTTATAGTCGTCGTAGTCGTCCTCAATGGAAATTATGCACGACCATCAGTCGTCGTAGTCTTCCTCAATGGAAATCATGCACGACTACGACTAATCACATGACTAAAGACGACTATTGACGACTATCGCAATAATCAGTCGTACAGGCCATTTTTGCAGAATAGTCGTCCATCGTGTGATGAGACGGCCATCAATACCAGCAGGCCCCAAAAAGAGATAAAGTATCTGAAAACAATACAGCCGCTGCCTTTCGACGGTGCCACGTATTGCCGCGATAATGCATCTTCGTCTTCCTTTCTACAGTGCCGAATTCAACCTTGCCTCTTGCTCACTAAGGAGGTTGCTGGACTCGTTGCTCTATCTCACAACCTTAGAATGCATTCTTTCAATCGGGGACTCAGTTAAGGTAAAAGTTCATTACCTGCTTTAAGACCAAGACCAGCCCTTCGCCAGCGCCTTTCACTCTTCATGGTCTTTCCATTATTCAACTTCCCGTTCCGAAGTCAGGGTTCTTGACGGCGGCGATAATTGGTTTTGCTCACTTTCATAATAAGATATAAACAAATGTATGCTTGTACATCTTTGTATTGTTCATATCAAGAATAGCTGTCCATCGTTCCCCTGCTGATTTGTCGCGGGACTAGTTGTAACAACTGCAGGCACGTGGGTAATTGGGAAACTTAGGGGAAGGACGGCTCATTTTGTTTTTGACGAGGCTACTGGAAGTAGATATAGCCAGCAGCAAGCATACTGGCGTTCGATAGATGAAGACACTTGACTGAATTACTGCAGCAATTGTGAAATCCTTGAAATGTTCGCGCATCAGAGTCGTGTATATTGCTCTCCATTTTGCTCTTCCGCCAAAAAAACTCCACCCCACGCGCCTTGTTTTCCTTCCTTTTACAGGTCGGCATTTGGATTCGGGATGTCTTACCTCTCCTCCCATGTCGTAAAGATGCATTCAATCGCTTTGTACAAATTTTGTTTGTTTGTGTTGAACCCGTTGCTTTTCTTTAAGCGAGCGGAAGCACTCAGAAGAACATGCTCGCGGAACGTTGTCGCGGATTTTTTTGTTCGGCCCATCGAATGCTTCAGGAAGGCGTTGCAACTTGCCAGTTTTGCTTTTGCTCGTTCTTACTTACTCCACCAATGCAACATTACGCACAGCTCTTGCCTTCAAACCAATCTAGATACACGCATCGATATCATGTTTGTCTACCATCCTCTGGCCTGCATAATTTCGAAACTCATCTGACAACTCACTGGTTTCTCTCTACCCAACCGTCCGCGTATGTGTCGATGCAGGGTTGCGTACCTTTGTGAATTTGGGTACCACGGGGCCTCCATCGCCCTCCAGCCCATGCCGGGTTCACCTCATGTAACCATTGCGGAGGAGGTGTACAATGCGGAGTCGCCCACCTCCGTCAGCCGAGAAAACCGTTCAGGGCAGCGCAAAGTATGGTTGCACCTGGCATCGTCGTCAGCCAGCTCCTCCTCTACCGACTTATCCGCGACCCCCTCCCCAGGTATAGCCCTCTTACGAAAACGCCCAGACCCGCTAACGAGTATTGAGTTCCTGGGCTCCAAATCGCATGCCACCGCCTCGTCCTCGTGCTCTGCCTCCTCGTCGACCACCTCGTCGTCCTCGTCGTCAGCCGCGTCCCGCTTTCCCTTTATTTCCCCGGTGGAGCCCCTCACGACATTGGCCCGCTTCCATCGTTCTTTGAACAAGGTGTACATCCCGCTGGATGAGGAAGAAGAATTGGAAGTTGTAAGTACGACGGCATCGTGGGTCGGATTATTCGGCTGGGAGGAGGACATTGTGTGGGAGCTGGGAGGGCGATGCCCGTTGCGCCGGACGAGCATTGATACATAGAATTTCAGCATATGTCTACAGTGCTAATCATTCACTATTTCTTACTTTTCTGACGATGTCTTTTTCTTTAAATAGGGAGAAAAGGGCTTCCGCTCCCTGAATGGGAAGGGAAGCAACTTCGCCCTCCTTGGCACACCTGGCAGCAGCTTGCTCGGCGCGGGTGCATACGGCCACGTGTACAAAGCCATCCATTTCCCAACCATGCGTCGTGTAGCCATTAAAAAGATCCCCAAGGACTTTGGACGGGCGAACGAATTCAGCAACAGTTTCGCCAGAGAGCTCCGGAACTTGTATAGCAATGTGAGGAAAATCACAGACGAAGCAAAAAGCGCACGAGCTACGCAGGAGGAAGGGCCCGGAGGCCATTGCCCGTTTTTGTTGACTTTGTACGATGCGTATGTGGAGAAGAACCCGACGAATTTGTGCTTGGTGAGTGGCAAGGGGAGCAGGAGTGGGAGGAAGGGAGGGAGGAAATGTTTTTTACGCCGATGGAAGGGTCCAAGTCCGGAGATGAAGGGAGGGAAAAAATGGAGGGAAGGGAGTCGAAGGCCAGAGATGATGTGAGGGACTGCATGGCTGTCATGCCCTGCTTCGAAATGATCATTCTCATTTGTCATAATTTCCTCCACACAACACTTTCGTATCTTCCATTTTGACGTTATTCAGGTATTGGAGTATATGGAGGGTGGCTCCCTAGAGCAGATGATGCAGCAGCACCCCCGTGACGGCTGCCGGGATGAGGGCTTTCTCCGCGAGGTCTGCCACAACGTCCTCAAGGTAGATAGAATGCAAGAACGCCATTGGGAGAAGGAGGACGGAGATTAGAAAAACGAAAGATGCGATGAGGGGGGCGTTTGTAGGGCTTTCTGGGGAACGACGCCCTCTCGACAAGCGTGAACTCGCTCACCTCTTCCTCCCTTCCTCCTTCACCTCCATCTGTCACAGGGCCTCAACTATCTGCACGAACGACAATATCTTCACCAAGACGTCAAGCCTGGAAACATTCTCCTCACTCTCACGCATTTCGCGAAACTTGCTGATTTTGGGTTGACTGTCGATGTGAATTCGGCGGCAGACGCCTTGGGCGAGAGCTACTCAGCTGCCGTAGCGGTGGGCTCGGCCAGATACTGGCCGCCGGAGCTGTGGGGGCCCACGAGTACGTACTTTTGTAGAAGGGAGATATAGATAGAGAGAAATGTAGATATAGATATAGATATAGATATAGATACGTACATCCATATCTACATACATACATGTAGATAATAATGCTTGAACATGGCTTGAGATATACTGCTGCTTATTTGGATGCACGTTGTCAACAGGCTTCACTCACCGCTTCTGCCCTTTCTCTCCATTTTGGTACATCTATATATTTCACCGAAACCTCACAGAGCGACGGGATCCCGAGGGAAAGGGCGATGTGTGGGGACTGGGGCTGAGCATCATCTCCCTCCTCTGCGGGAAGGAGCCGCTGCATTCGTGCAGCACGCGCTCGCAGGTGGAGATTGAGGTGGCGGATGCCTGGAAGGACGGTAAGGGTCGGACCAAAAAGCTTGGGGAAAAGAGGGAAGGAGAAGAGTGGGAAAGAGGAGATGGCGTTTGCTCTCTCTACTTGCGTTTTATGATTTTGCATCCCCTCCTCCATTTATCTTGTCCCCCCGCATGTCGTTCCTTTCCCCGTCCTCCCCCCCTTTTTCCCCCTTAAGCCGTGGACAACAAACGATCCTGCCGGGCCGCAGCCGAAGCCAAAGGCATCTTCAGCACCGAGGTGCTCCAAGGCCTCTCTTCTTCTTTCCAGAATTTCTTGTCGCAATGCTTGAGAGATCTGCCTGACCGGCCGACAGCAGCTGAATTACTGCAGCATCGTTTCATCAAGATGTATAACAAGGGTTTATCGCGACGACAGAGGGAGCTGGATGAGGCGGTCCAGGCTCTCAAGACTCATATTCAAATACATGAAGGTAGGGAGGGGAAATGGCGGTAAAGACAAGGAGCATGGGGAAAGGAAGGGAGGGTGCGAGGCTTATTCTAATGTGATCCGATTCAATCACAAATTCTATTTTTATTTCGTGCTCTTATAGCCGTTTGTGCCGCGCTGGTTAATTTTCAATTCCTCTCCTCCTTTATCCCCATTCATTCATACAACAGAGTGGAAGATCACCCCACAAATGGTGGAGTTGCTCGCCCGGGAGCTGCGTGTCCCTACGAGTGACTTGAGAGAATATTTGGAGGAGCACGTCGAACCGGGCCTCATGCGTAGCATGGGTGCCAGCACGGTAGCTGATATCGAGAAGGGGGTAGTGGATATAGTGACGGGTGCTGGGGAGAAGGAGGAGGAGAAGGAGGAGGGGGACGAGGAAGAAGGTGAAGAGGAAGAGAAGACGGAGGGGGGAGAAGGAGGAGATTCAGAGGCTCTAGGCGCTGATAGTTTGCAGCGAAATTTCTTGAACTACTACGATGAGTTGGATAACCTTAAGACATTGGTCATTCCGCCTTTGGAAGAGTTGGTGAGGGAATTGAGGGGGCAGATCATGGAGAAAGATGCCGGTTTGACGGAGGCAAGGAAAGAGATTGAATTATTGAAGCAGCAGTTGGTAAGGGCATCGGTGGGGCTACCCATGCCATAGAAAAAAGGGTGTGAGAGAGGGGGATAGGAATAGAGGGAGAGTTATGTTCTGATCCGTTTTGAATGACACACGGCAAAAGGAAGAGAGCAATACGCGGGGAATGGAGATAAAGGAGACAATAACAGAAAGGTTAAATAAATGAAAATTGCATTTGAGAAAAAGGAACAAATATATGATCAATGAGGCAAAGTTGACAAGGGCGACGTGCACAGTAGCATTCCAATTTCTCATATATATTGTCGTCGTGCCCTCTCGCAGCTCATCATCAACTCCCGACTTCCCTCCCTCTCTCTTTCCATTCCTCTTTTGTATTTCCCCAACAAGCAAGCGGAAGAAAAAAGGGATGGAAAGAAATAACTTAGCACAGCTGTATTTAACTATATTCTCGCGTTGCTTCTTTGTGAACAAGTGGTTTACGTGCTCTCCAATCTAATCTAATCCAAATTCGAGTCATCATGGTGATAATACTCCCCCAACAACCGATAGACATAGCTCGTTTGATGTCCCCCCGTATTGGTAATGTACAAATCGACCAACTCCGGTGGCACATAATCATAGGCCGGGTTCAGAATGTCCACCGTTCCCTCCGCCATTGCTGCAGCCTCTGGGTATGGTATCAAGGAACTGGGCGACTTCAAATCATTGAACGCATCCTGGTCATGTCGGTAAACCGGACTCAGCTTGAACAAGCCCGTCACACACACCACCGGGACCGACAGCTCCTTGGCTGCCAACGCCGCCATATGCCCCCCACACGGAGCAATTAACCCTCCATTCGCTATCATCGCTCGACAAGGCAACAACACCTGATTCACTCGGGCCATGATCGCATAAACTGCACAGTCGCTTATCACCGTCGTTTCAATCCCGCCCGCCGCCAAGCTCTTGGCCATCTCCCTGCCCGCGAGCATTGGGGCGGACTCGGCAACAATCACCTCGAATATCCTCCGTCTCTCCGCCGCTTCTTTCAAAAATTTCTCCACCGTCCTCGACCTCCCAACCGTCAAGATCACCTCGTTCGCATGAATATGTTCCAGTGCCAGCTCGCATATCTCCCCATAGGCATTATCTAATTCCAATTGCAATTCCCCGATGGCTTCCATCACCGCCATCCGTAGCTGAGGCACAGCCACATTCAGCTCGTCCGCCGCCTCCCCATCCTCAGAGAGAGAGGTGGTCGCTAAACCATGTCGCGCCCGATCCTCCCGTAATTTGTTGGCATGCTCGTCTCGGATGAGAAAAAGGATACGACGGACAATGTTTCCAATAACAAGTTCAAGAGGCTGGGCGTCGATGAGGGCTTTACCCACACGTTTGACGATGCGCATGAGCTCCGCGGCGGTTGACCATCGGCAGGTGCCCATCACGGTCCTATGTGTATTATTTAGAGTTCGGTGTTCGAGATGGCGAATGTTAGTTAGCAAAAAAACATGAAGGGGTATTAAGTTAGGTTTTGAGGATATTCCGTGCGGAGGAGTGCCAGGCATCGTTTCTTGTCTCAGGGGCGGGGCGGATAATGAGACGGGGGGGTAAGGAGGGAAGTAATGCGAGCCCATGTGTCAAGCAGGCATTGCAAGCGGTGGTGGGTGACAGGGCGTGCACTTGCTCATAACCAGCCTTGTTCATGGTGAGGATGAGGAGTTCGAAGCGGAGCACTTGGCGGCAAGACTTCGGCTGCCGGCCTCATTTACTACGCCAGCTTCTTCCCTTCCCACCCCTTGCACCACTTACTTGAGCAATTCGATCGTCATCTTGGCGCATTGTAGGGAGCCTACCACCTTGCGCCGCTGCAATCTATCATCGCCACCGGTATGGGGTGCATGTGTACGGGGGCGGGGGCATGAGTATATGCTGGTAAGGCAAGTCTATCCCGCCTCCCCTCCTTCATTGCAAACCTCTTCTCACCTCGTGACGAGAAAGCGAAATTGGCCATGCACGTTCGGCCACGTGGACAACCAAGTGTCGAGATCTTTTTTAGGGGGCGTGACTGATGAGTCCATCGCTCCTGCCAGTCTATGGTGGGGTGTGGGACGGGATGGGTGGGTGATTGGTACTGGTGGGAGGAGGAGAGGTCTGAGAATCGCCGCCTGAAGGAGAGGCCGAAGGCGAGGCATCACTTGTACTCTAGGTACCTCGCGTGCTTACAACAATGACCTTAACAAAATTAACAACAACAATTCCGACAACACTCCTGATCAGAAGCACTGACAGACACGTCGTCAACCCATGTCTGACGCTGCGCTGCCAAATGTTGGACCTCTAATGGCAGCAGCTAGACTTCAGCGCTGCATCCCAAAGCTGCTCCTGCTCCTACTCCTCGAGCTGGTAGTTATTGCAAGGGCATTTATGCCATGTCCTATCCTGCTTGCAAATGTTCCCCACGCCTCTGCCTGCATGGCTCTCCAGGCCACTCCCTTCTACCGTTTGACGAGGCACGCTCTCACTCAAAGCGATCGGGCCACAATCACCATCAGCATCGCAGATGGTCGCACCTTCGTGCTACAAGATACCTGCCCACCCACTAACCACTCCTTGTTACACGCGGAAGTGGATCCGGCAATTTTGTCAGTGCAGGACCCTGTCTTCGGTACTCGTTTTGACCTACGAACGGGCCGTCTACGTGGGGCATGGTGCCCGAACTCCTGGTGGGTCCGGCGGCTGTTCAAGCCGGCGGACCTCGTGCTACTATCGTCATCAGCGATATTGGCGGGGGAGAAGTAGTCGCCGTCAGAGGCGGAGAGTCAAGCGTATGCTCGACAGGATGATGATTCGTAGCTTCGTTCCGCTAAGAATGTGCATATGTGAGTTAGCAATTAATATCATGACGAATGAGCGATCAGGATACAAACAACCTGTGCATTATCTCATCGCCGGCATTCCGTGAAAGATTTTTTTTTCTTTTCGCTACAAAAATGGACAATTTCACTTCGACCATCCATGGTCCGGCCCTTTTCTTGTCCCTTTCACCCGCAACTCCAAAACTCATTTCGAACACAGCATACACATTTATCTCCCTTTGATTCCATTGGATTCCCTCTCTCGACACCCTGTTCGAGACCGGGAATGAAATCGAAGCAGATCGCCGTGTGTATGTCCTTTTCATCCCTCCCTCCCTTTACGTCCAAGGAGGACCACCACAAAAACACAACAATTATTGGTCGGAGTAGGGGACCAACACTGTTTACTCGTCACCTCCTTCAGGAAGTTTTATTTATCAATGGAATGATTGACAGTTAAATAGGTAAATATAGGGATGTACTATTGTATGTCTCTATCTCTCACACTTATCTATCCCTCATTGGTCGTTTCCCCTCTGTTCCTCTACCTCTACCGCATTCCATTTTCTACCGCCAAACGCATGTAAAACTATGCATGCAAAAATAATGTGTTGCCGCAGCTTTTGACTGTTGATTCTGATTCATTTCTACCTCCTATCATCCTTTTATCCCTCCCTTCCGCCATCTTCCCTTGTCGATTTTCCATCATTTTGGCGTCTCATTTCTCCACTCTTCCACTTCACCGTCTCACTCTTTGCCTTCATTTTTGTTCTTACCCTATCCTACTTTCCCAAACGCCTACTCTCTCCCTCTACACCGTCATATTCTCCTTCATCACCTCCTCCTCCTCCTCTAGTTTCAGACCAGTAAACCGTTGCGACTCATCACACAACCTCGATACCACCTGCTTGATGTACGGGAAAGTCAACCCCGCTCTCTCCACCAATTTGGCCTTCATTTTCCTCAACTTAGTTTTCGGCTTCAAGAACCTATCAACTGTTTTCAACCGTGTCTCCCACCGATTTGCTACCCCCCCCTGCAACACCCTGGAGGTAGTATCCTTAGTACTCTCGAACCTCGTCAGTGTCTCCCTCGAGTAAGCCAACAAGACATCGCACAAAGCATCTTCGGTCGTCACGTCGTGGGCCTCCATCAAAACCGTCGTCGGGAAAGCAGTCAGCAAAATCAATAGCCTCGCCACGGCCCACGCCCATATCTCTTTGTGTAGCTCCTCTCCACAATTCGCCCAATTGATCAGCTCGTGATCCCCTGGAGGGGTGTAAGCATTGGAGACTTTATCCCCACCCGCATCCGCAGAACCATCTCCACCCGCAGCGCTTGCCGCTTGCATGGGCTGTCTCAAGCAAAGGGTCAGAAACGCCAAGGTAGTATGGCTCCCATTTACCAACAAAAACTTCCTCTGCGTGAAGTACTCGGCTTGTTCCTGCTTGGAGGGTAGGCGGACATGCTCGCCCGAGAAGGGAGGGGGCAATTGCCGCGGATCCCTAGTAATCTTATGGTGGGTGCTGTCTGCGCTATCGGGCATCACCACCATCTCACCCTCATATGGCTCACAAGCCACTTCGACCCTCAATTCTCCGATTTTGCGATCAGTACATATTCTATCCACCATCACCGTACACACATCCACGCGTCCCGCTAGAGCGTCAGCCACCTCCTCCACCATTTTATGATCGTTCTCAGCCGCGTATAAAATAGGGGCAATGAAGTCAGCGGGGTTGTCCGCCTCTTCCTGTAATGGTAGCGTAGACAACAGGGGGATAACATCCTTCATGAATGGGCCCAGGCTCATGCTAAATGACGTGGCAGTCCTCACAAGAATCTGCAACAAAATCGGGTCTTCTGAGAGTGCGAACAGGTTCGGGCGGCGTTCGTCCCAGTCAGGCAATTCAGTCAGGTCCCTCACCACTATCATGTCCTTTAAAACAGTTTCGCCATTCACCATAATATCCATTCGCTTCGTGTCCATCAGTGGTGCCCACGCATCCGACGGACGCTGCAATACCCCCATCGGGGTTTTGCTTCTAGAAACGGCCGGTATGACAAGGCCCAGCCCAAGCCGGCCCGCACCAATGTGCAGGTGAAACCCTCGTCGACTTTTTTCCTTCCATGTCCGGTTCTCGCGGGTCACCAACGGCGGAAATCCGATTCCCGCTTCGTACTGCCGCTCGTACACGTATTCGTAATACTCGGCGCTTTCCGGCCAGGACCAGCTTGCTTCCTCCTCACTATCACTCGCATAGCCCCCATATTTGCCTTGTGTGTCTCCTTCATGATCTTCAGGCAAAGCTTGTCGCCGTGTCATGTAAGGTCCACTGTTGCCACCTCTTCTGCTGCTGTAGAGGCGGGTGGAGATGCTACTGCCCCTGGTTTGGGAGGCAGGGGAGGGGCTGACCGAGGGGTCTGTATGAGGACAAAGAAAAGAGGAAGGGATGTGAGGGTATAGAAAACCACGATTGTGCTAAAGATTTCGACAGCAGTAATCAAGGCAGTGATCCTGCTGCTGGCGCTGCGGCTGGTGCTGTACTAGTGTCGTGTCGAATGCAAGGGCGCGGAAGTACGGTTTACAGAGAGAAGACCAATCACAGAGGACGAGGCGAAAATCGCGACCGAAGGTGAGGGGAAGACGAATCACTTACGCGATAGCAGGGAGAAAGCGGGGGAGAACTTGCCGCTGCTGGTGGGCAATCGGCTGTGCTTTATGCTGGAAGGGGTGCTGCCCCGGAACAAAAATGCGCTGGCCAGGCCCAGGAGCAGGAGGCCGAAAGGTAGCCGCAGTTTCCATGTGCGCGCGTGAGAATGCATGTCGGGCGTCCTTGATATACCCAAGAAATCTGCCGCTAGACAGGGCCCCGAGGGAGGCGCCTTGCGGGTGTTGCCTTGCCCCTTGAGCCTGTGAGTTTATGTATTGGGAAATGAGAAGGGAGAACACACTTGTCAGGAGCCAAACTAATCAAAACAACACAATTTGTACTGGGGGCAAGGGATCCGAAATAAGAAGAACGAAACGATTGCATCCAGACGTCCTGGGAAACGCCTGAAGCACAAGCAGGGGAAAGTAAAGGTGCATGCCCCAGATCGTGCCTTGTTCAAGCTGAGTGCAATAGTAATTCCTTGTGTCCGGTCATAGGAGCGATAGAGAGTTCAAGGGGCCTTCCGTTGTGCCTCCTTAAGGCAAGTTCAGGGTATTTGATGAAGACCACGAAGTTTCTTGTCACAACATTCCAGTCGAGGGCGACAAGATGGACCAAATAGGAATATCAGCTATATAGGAGCCATTATTTGTGTGCAAAATTGTACTGACTGAAACGTGATCGGCCGCAATCGATGACAGTACCTGGAAAGCCAGAGTCCGATCAACTCAACACTTCACGCTTGCGTCGCCCTCTCACGGATTGGACAAGCCAAGCCTACCACGCGTAGTCATGAGACTTTTCCCCATGAATGCGAGCGTGGGATTCCCATGGCAGACATGACTTAGTCTAGTATAAAAACCGCCATGCCTCGCCACAGCCCATACTATTCCTTTTTGGCGCAGGATGTCGTGAAAAGCACAACTTTCTTATGGACTGTATGAGCGGGGAGGAAAACCTGAGAAAAATAGATGCACCCATTCACCGAGCGCGTCATGCGGCGTCAAATCGAACACTCAAGCCTAAAACATGCCAATAATTAAGCGCTTCAGGTCCAGCGCCTGGGCTGCAGCAGTGGATATCACGAGTGGGCGTGAGTATGGTGGTAAAATGCTCCAAGTCATGATATGTATTTTTGGGTTTCATATGTATAGGTGTCAAGAGAGTGGGAAGAGGCATTGAAAGCATTCGTTTGGAGTTATTAGGACATGCCATATGAGGGACGGGGCTGTTGAGACTTATCGGTGCATGTCGGATTTTTCCAGGACGGGCATGAATGTGTCGGAGACGCACAGGCCGAGATGGTTCAAGTGTTCAAGACGTGGGCGCCCTTCCCGTTAGGACGTGATGCTTGTTGTCGGAAAGCTGGGAACCGTGCCATAGAGAGCCAAAAGAATTTATACGTGTGTTCATTTCATTACTTTCCATGATGCGTAGACTTATCTCCTCGTTTAAGTCGTTAGTTACAAGAATACGAAAAAGTTTACGTGCTTGTCTTCTTGATGCTTAAATTCTACCTCGGACCACGGAGATGAGGTCGTCATAATCGGTTCTGAGGGGGGGATCCTCGGTACTGCTGCTGGGCCTGCGCTTGAGGTGGCAGCTGCTGGGGCTGCTGCTGTTGTAATTGCTGCTGTTGGTATGAGGGGATCCCCGCCCCCCCTGTGCCTGCTCTATCTCCTTCTCGCATTTCTGAAGGCCACCGCGGCCGTGGCTGGGTCTCGTAGGCTCTTGGTGATAGCATTCCCCCCACGGGTTGTGCCTGCCGATGTTGCTGTTGTTGCTGCTGCGGTTGCTGCTGCGGCTGCTGCTGCGGCTGCTGCTGTTGCTGCGGCTGCGGCTGCTGATACTGTCGGTAGTATTGCTGCTGCTGCTGCTGCTGCTGCTGCTGCCAGGAAGGGTAGAACGACATTCCCTGCTGCGGATACGTGGATTGAACGAAAGGGGAAGGTCTTCGCTCGCTCTGCTCGTACTGCTGCTGCAGGTACTGCTGATACTGCTGATACTGCTGCAGCTGTTGTTCCTGTTCCTGCGACTGATGCTGCTGTTCGCTGCCATACTGATTGGTCGCCGTTAATCGATCCAAGTGCGACAACCGCCCCTGCCATCTCTGCGTCTCTTCTTCCACCCGTCGAGCCACAGTGACCTCTACCAAAAACTTCAAGGCACTCCTCAGGATTGCTTGCAGGTTCTCCGCTGTATGGGGAGTCACCCGGGCAACACTTCGATCAAAGTAGACGAGTAGCTCACGGTACGCCGGGGCCTCCCGTTCGAATTGCTGTTTAAGCAGACCAATACCATGGCTACCCCCGGAGGAGGCAGCGGGGGAGGGAGGGAAGGACGAAGAGGAGGCGGAATTTGCGAAGACTCGGCGGTCCTCAATGTTCATGAGCCAGTCAAACAGCACTTGGTGGGCGTGCGTGGAGAGAATGAGCTCCTGTGGTCGTTGAGGGTGCTGCTGGTAGGAGTGGACGGCAGGATTGCTGTTGATGTTGCTGGTACTGCTGCTGCCGCCGCCGCTGCTGCTGCTGCCAGCCCACAGGAAATCCCTTACACGCGCAAGTGCCCGGGGGTCAGCAATGAGAAGCTCGAGAACAGACTGCTCGTAGATGAGGATGGCTTTGTTATCCTCGTCGCCGAAGGAGGAGGAGGTCGAGGGCGAGGAAAAGGAAGAGGAAAAGGAGGAGGAGGAGGACGGGAGGGACGAGTAAGGGGATGCTGTGGCTGCTTTCGGTGCTGCTGGTGCTTGCAGGGATCGAGGTCTTAATTCGTCATTTTTGAAGCCGGTACCGTGCACCGGTGCTGGTTGAGAGGTTGGAAAGGACGATGACGGGGACGAGGACGAGAACGAAGAAAATGAGGAAGAAGGGGAAGGGGAATGACGGACACCAGCTTGCCGAGTCCATTCGGGAGGATAAGGACTTATCTGCTGCTGCAGCTGTAGCGGTCGGAGCATCCCTGACCGTTGTTGCTGCTGCTGTGGGCGTGACGGTTGTGAGCGCGAGGGTTGCTGCTGCAACTGCCTTGACTGTAGCGGTGGTTGACTTTGCTGCTGCTGCTTGACGACCTGCTGCTGCTGCTGTCGTTCCAGCTCCCTCTTCATGAACAAACGGTGTTTCTCATCACATTGCTGGAGCAAGTCATTCGTCACTCTTTCTCTAAGTGCCTCGTTCTCAGGGAAAGCTTCTTTGGCCAACAAGGAACTCAGGAATGTCCTGTCCGCCTGCTGCGTGGGGGGCAGACGCGCCAAAAAATCAGTCAGCGCCTCACTCCTCTTTGAAAACTGCGCAGCGTCTGCTCTAGCAATCGTGCTATCGCTGCTGCTGCTGCTGCTGCTGCTGCTTCTCCTCGCTGTATCTCCCTCCCCTGCCATCAAACGACGCGCATACCACTCCTTCCAAAGAACCGCAGGCCCCAAGACCTCTTGATGAAATACGACCCCTGCCTGCCCCTTCCCCCACTTCGTCTCATACATCCTCACTAAATCCGCAGGGTCCTTGGCTTCTTCTCCTTGGGGAAGTTCAGCGACCTTGACGTGTAGGCCGGCCATTTTCCCTTCTACTTCCAGAGGTAACAACACCTGCAGACAGGTTCGCTCCGCAGCTTTTCTCCCTGCTGCGTCCCCATCCAGGACCAACACAACAGTTCCACCTGACGACGGCAGAGCATTTCTCAAAGCCTTAACATGATCAACACTTATCGCAGTCCCCATACAAGCCACGGCATTTTTCACATCCGCGCCATGCAAAGCCATCACGTCAAAGTATCCTTCCACCACCACAGCCACCCCGTCCTTCCTCATTCTCGCCCTTGCCCTCTCCAGCCCATACAATACATTCTTCTTCTTGAAAATCGGCGTCTCTGGCGTATTAATATACTTCGCACTCCTCTCCCCTTCATGTAACAATCTCCCACTGAATCCGACCATCTGCCCTCGGGCGTTACGAATAGGAATGACCAACCTCCCCCCCATCCGATCGGAAGGCGCCCGATTCGCCTTCATGGCCTCCACGCTCCACGAAGCAAACAAACCGCTTTTTACCAATTCATCCTCCGTCAACTTCAACGGCCTTAAGTGCTGCAGCAACCCTCCTGCCGTCGCCGGGGAGTAGCCCAGGGTGAACTCATTTGCTAATCGGGCGCTTATCTCTCGTTCCAGCAGGTGCGTGCGGGCCAGCCCACCCGGCACTTCCCCAAGCATCGATGCGTAATACTCACTCGCGGCTTCCAATGCCTTGTGCAAACGCATGTGACCTTCCTTGATGGCGCCGGATGCCCCGCCGCCTCCTCCTTTCCATCCTTCCTTGACAATGTCAATACCTCCTTCCTCCGCTAGGTATTCAACTGCTTCCAGGAAAGACATTCCCTCCTTCTCCGACACAAATTTAAACACGTCGCCACTTGCCCCACACGAAAAGCAGTGATATACACCTTTCTCGTCACTGACGCTCATGCTGGGGCTATTATCGTCGTGAAAAGGACAGCATCCCATCCATTGGCCGTCTCCCTTATCCTCCAAGTCTACATGCTGCTTGACAACGTCAGAAAAAACGACTGAACCACGGACCAACTCCACAACATCCTTTCCATCGGCAGCAGCGTGGAGGCGGAAGGTTTGTGTTGGTGGAGGAGTGGTGGGCTGGGTGTAAAGGAAGGAGCCGCTGCTGCTACTGCTATTGCATGGCCTGCCCATAGTAATTGCGTTCGCCGACACGCGTGGTGGCCGCAGTTGGAAGGCCTCGACAGCAGCCACAAGGAGCAGCATCACGCCTAGCAGTAGGTCGTTTCTTGTCGCTGGCATCATGGTTGTCCTTGTGGCTATCTGCCGTGTCCGCTTCAATGGTTGGGTGGAGGAGACTCGCAGCAAGGAGTGCGTTTCAGGATTGCGGCATTTCTGGCCCGTGGCTCCCCGCGGGCAAGCTTCCTGTGAATTTAGGCAGAGTTAGGTTGCGCGCAAAGGATGAGTCTGGACTGGTCTTTGATACTGGTCATGCAGACAGAACAGTACAACGGCCACGCCACGACGTCAATTCCTCCTGAGTCCTCCGAGTACCAGAGTCATCGCTGCGCTCGCTCACATCACGCGTGCCTTCATCTTTGTTTCCGAAGGAATGTCTTGACTCAGAACTTGGCCCTCTCCCGGATACGCCCTACATGAGCTGAAGACAGATTTTTTAACACATACGAGACGGCGCTTGACGCTGGAGCCGCTCCCTAGCCAGAGTGCGTGGGACACTTTCCAAGGACAAGTAGTCAAAGCAACATCGATTCTGATAGTTTTTGCCTTTCCCCGCCTGTTCCCCGTACACAGGCACTAAATATCACACGAAGCCTACATTCCACAAGCAAGGATGTGGAGGCCAAGTGCCAGCGTCGCCGCTGCCGCTGCTACCGCCCGCCGCCGCACACGAGGAACTGTCTTGACGCGCTCGACCGGCATCAAATGCTTAAGCAGCAGCACCCCCTCCTCTTCCTCCTCCCCGCCCTCATCCAACCCCACCACCACCCCGACCGATTTTCGCGTGCTTTCGCCGAAGGAAATCTATCAAGGGCTGGAGGAACATGTTATTGGCCAAGAGGGGGTCAAGACTGGGCTGAGTGTGTCAGTTCACAATCACTACTTGAGGCTTTACAGCAAGGAACAAGCGCGGCAAGCCACAGAGGCAGCAGCCGCCGCTGCCGAGCTCCGCAAAGGTTCCTCCTCCTTTTCTTCCTCATCTGCCTCGTCTGTCTCGACATCAGTGCGAGATACCGACACAATGACCATCTTTCACAATGGTACCACCAGCAACTTGGTTCTATCTGAGCCAGGGGACATGGACACGGCATCCGGTTCTGTCCATCGCTTCCTGCGGGAAGAGATCCTCAACGCCGCCAGTGGCAATCCAAGCTCGCTTAACAGTAGCAGCAGTAACAACACTCCAACCGCTCCATCCCTCTCCTCTTCCAATTCCATTCCTCCACCAGCGGCACGAAAAGGGATCAAAATTCGCCTCAACCAACACGCCCGCCGCCACTCCCGTCCTGCGCCCTCCGTCGAGCCCGTGGAGCTCGAAAAATCAAATATTCTTATGCTGGGTCCCACGGGGAGTGGTAAAACCCTTCTGGCCAAAACACTGGCCAAGCTGCTGGATGTGCCCCTTGTCATTGCGGATGCCACTTGTCTGACCTCTGCAGGGTATGTGGGCGAGGATGTGGAAAGCATGTTGTACAAGCTCTATCAGGCGGCGGGACAAGACATCGAACTGACGGAACGCGGGATTATTTACATCGACGAAATCGACAAATTGAGCAAGAGGGATAGCGGTTCGGTGAGAGACGTGTCTGGGGAGGGCGTCCAGCAAGCCTTGCTGAAGATGCTCGAAGGGAATGTGGTGAACGTTCCCAAAGCGGGAGGGAGGAAGAATCCCAAAGGGGAGCATATCCAGATTGATACAACCGACATTCTCTTCATTTGTGGGGGGGCGTTCGCGGGGTTGGAAGAGGTGATTGCCCGGAGGGTCAGCAAGGCCTCGATTGGGTTCGGGGCGGAGTTGGGGGGGGGCAGGGAGGGAGGGAGGGAGGGAAGGAAGGAGTACCAGGGGGCCTTGTTCGATAAGGTGGAGCCAGACGATTTGGTCCAGTTTGGAGTGATTCCAGAACTGGTGGGGAGGTTGCCGCAGATAGTGAGTATATATATATATATGTAGAGAGAGAGAGAGAGAGAGGGAGAGAGAGAGAGGGACGGAGGGACGGAGGGATGGAGGGACGGAGGGAGAGTGTCCACTACTTAATCACCCCCGCCAGCTGCCCCCCCCACATGCTTCTCGCATCGTGAAGTTTGTACACTGATCACTCTGTCTTCCCCTCCCTCCCTCCCTCCCTTCCTCCCTCCCTTCCTCCCTCCCTCCTTCGCAGCTGCACACTCAAGGCCTGACATTGGAACAGATGGTTCAGGTGGTCACCCAGCCCAAGCACGCGCTGATGAAGCAATACGCGTACTTGTTTGCCATGGAAGATGTCTCCTTCCACGTCACTCCACCGGCCCTTCGACGCATAGCCGCTATGGCCCTGGAGAAAAAAACGGGGGCGAGGGGGCTGAGGTCCATCTTGGAGTATGCACTGAAGGAGAGCATGTATGTGGTGCCGGACGACGAGGAGGTTAATGCCGTGGTTCTCGACGTGGCGGTAGCGGGAGAGGGAGGGGAGGGGGGGAAGGCGGTTGGGGAGTTGACGTAAGTAAAGAGCCAGGGGAGGGAGGGAGGGAGGGAGGAAAGGAGGGAGAGAGGGTTTGGCAATAGGTGCTGAAGGAGAGCGTGGATGCGGACGCTGGGGTTCTGATGGATGTAAAGGAGGAGGGGGGTGAGGCAGAATAAGGGGTGGAGGGAGGGAGAAAGGGAGGGAGGGCAGGCGAGTCATGTGTGAGATCATGCTTGTGCGTGAGGGCGTCCTGCTCCTCCTTAGTTTCCCAAAAACAACAATTTCAATTTTTGTATCTACTTCCCCGTGCTTTTCATGCTCGCCTCTCCTTCCCTCCCACCCTCATTCCTTCCTTCCTTCCTTCCCTCCCCCTCTTTCTCTCACACAGAGTCCTGTTACTCCGTGGCCAAGACACCCTCGAAACGTACCTACAGCAGCAGCAGCAGCAGCAGCAGCAGCAGCAGCAGCAGCAGCAGCAGCGAGATGAAGAGGCAGCAGCAGCAGCAGCATCTGGGTCTCTAGCGGGGGGGGGAGGAGGAGAAGAGGAGGTGGGTGAAGTGGCAGCAGCCTAGGGCCAGGGATGGAAAGAAGGGAGCATGCCCTGCCGATGCACAACTTAGCGGGAGCAGCAGGTGCCGTGCGATTGGTGGCGAGGAAGGATAAAGAGGAGGAGGAGGAGGAGGAGGAGGAGTGGGTTAGGTAGGGTAGTGACTGGAGTTGCACCAGATCTGGCTCCAAGGGGAGGGAGGGAAGGAGGGAGGGAAGGAGGGAGGCGAGGAGGGAGGGATTGAGACAAGAACTTGTATATATGTCGTCACATGAGAGAGGGGAGCTTAGTGGTTATAAATGCCTACGTATGTATGATTGTGAGAGGGAGCGGAGGAAGACGGGAAGGAGGGAGGATAAGATAAAAAGTGTGAAATGCGAGGAACGTGCGCGAGGGAAAGAGTGGACGAGATAAGGAAGGGATAGCGTGTGAAGGGTATTACATAGAGGGAAGAGAACCAGAGAAATGAAAGGGGGGGGGGGGGGAGGCAAGAGGGGGAAAGGGTATGGAATGGTGGGGGGGGGTGAGAATGTGGGGGGAGGGGGGGGGGTTTTAAAATAGAAACGGGGAACCAGGGAAATGGGG